>Ga0326727_10001632_pt1 | contig 81599 bp, 74 predicted proteins | sample MB2enrmetagenome_FD_207643 | JGI IMG/M metagenome (GOLD analysis project Ga0326727, IMG submission 207643) | Lab enriched peat soil microbial communities from McLean, Ithaca, NY, United States - MB29MY | ecosystem: Environmental > Terrestrial > Soil > Wetlands > Peat | place: USA: New York... | reverse complement strand
GATCCGCGAGTTACTCACCTTCCTGCCGCAGAATAACCGGGAAGATCCGCCGCGGCGCGAGACCAACGATCCCCCTGACCGCGCCGATGCGGAGCTTGATTCCCTGGTGCCCATTGAATCCAACCAGCCCTACGACATCAACGACGTGATCCGCCGCGTGGCCGATGAAGGCTACTTCTTTGAAGTTCACGAGCACTTCGCCCGTAACCTGGTCATTGGATTCGCGCGCCTGGGCGGCTGGCCAGTCGGGATCGTCGCCAACCAACCGGCGTACCTCGCGGGGTGCCTGGACATCAATTCATCGGTGAAGGGCGCGCGCTTCGTGCGCTTTTGCGATGCCTTCAATATTCCGATCATCACCTTTGAGGACGTTCCGGGCTTCCTGCCGGGAACCGCGCAGGAGTTTGGCGGTATCATCCGGCATGGCGCAAAATTGCTTTACGCATATGCCGAAGCGACCGTCCCCAAAATCACCGTGATCACGCGGAAAGCCTACGGCGGCGCCTATTGCGTGATGGGTTCGAAGCATATTCGAACGGATGTGAACCTGGCGTGGCCCACTGCCGAAATTGCGGTCATGGGACCGGAAGGCGCTGCTAAAATCGTGTACCGTCGCGAGTTACTGGCGGAAGGTGATTCGATCCTGGCCGCCAAAACTCAGGAGTTCCGGGAGCGCTTTGCGAACCCGTTCGTGGCGGCGGAGCGCGGCTATATTGACGATGTAATTGAGCCTCGCGAGACACGCTCGAGGCTGATTTCGGCTTTGCGGATGTTGGAGAATAAAGTGGACCAGACGCCTAAAAAGAAGCATGGGAATATTCCGCTGTGATTTTCGAACCGAAACGGCGGCTGGCGCGTATTGCAACTATGCGGACTGGATACATTGCGTTGAGTTTTCTGGTGCTGAGCAACCTGGCTCACGCCGATGAATGGAATAAGAAATACACCGTCTCCGGTACGCCCGAGTTACGCGTTCACGCCGGAGAAGGCCACGTCGAGGTTCGGGTTGGGGCCGGTAACGAGATTGCCGCTCACGTCACCACGCGCGGCTGGAAAATCAACGAATCTGAAGTGCAGATCGTTGAGCATCAGATGGGCAACGCAGTTGACCTTGAAATCCGTCTGCCCCACCAGCATTTTCAGTCTTGGAACAACCGCCAGATCCGCCTGGATCTGACGGTGCCTATGAACCTGGTCAGCAATATTGAAACCGGCGACGGAGCCGTGGTGATTCGCGGGGTGCACGGCGACACGCGCGTCCACACCGGCGACGGCTCCATTCATGCCGAAGACATGGAAGGCCGGCTGGATCTGCACACCGGGGACGGAAGCGTCACGATGCGCGGACGCGTGGAAGGTCTGACCATCGAGACCGGTGACGGCAGCGTGCAAGCCGAGATCGAGCCCGGTTCACACTTAGCCTCGGGCTGGAAGATCCATACGGGGGACGGCAGCGTAACAGTGCGGGTGCCGACGGACCTGCGTGCATCGCTGGATCTCCACTCAGGAGACGGCTCCGTATCGGTGGATGGGCCGATTTCTGTCGAAAGCGTATCCAAGGATCACAACAGTTTGCGGGGCAAGCTGAATGGCGGAGGCGAAGCCTTCCGCATTGAATCGGGCGACGGCTCGATTCATGTCGGCGGCAGTTAGAAATTCACTTGCGACAAGTCCCATCTCGAACCTACAAGGTTCTTCGAGATGAATGTCGCTCTTCAAAACCAATAGCGCCGCTGTTTTCGGAATCGACGCCCATCCCGTTCAAGTAGAAGTCGACCTCTACAAGTCTGGAATGGCCCGGGATTTCGTGCTGGTCGGCATGCCCGACACCGCCGTCCGGGAAAGCCGCGAGCGCATCAAGAGCGCCATGATGAACTCGGGTTTCGGCTATCCCAACAAAGCCGTCACTGTCAATCTGGCTCCTGCCACCGTCCGCAAGGAAGGCGCCGGTTTCGATCTCCCGATGGCGCTCGGAATACTAGGCGCGATGGGGACGGTGAAGAACCTCGACCATCATCTCGCCATCGGTGAACTGTCGCTGGATGGTACCGTGCGTCCGGTTCGGGGTGCGCTTTCCATCGCGGTGTGTGCGCGCCAGCAGGGCATTACCAATCTGGTGCTGCCCCTTGAAAATGCAGCCGAAGCGGCAGTAGTGGAAGGCGTTCGCGTCTTCGGCGTGCGCAGCCTGGCGGAGAGCGTAGCCTTAATCAGCCGGCCCGAGGACTTCACCGCCGCCGTGCCCAACGCGCGCCTGGTGAGGGAAACAGATTCGACCTCCGCCGACTTCGCCGACGTCCGCGGCCAGACCACCGCAAAGCGCGCTCTTCAGGTGGCTGCGGCGGGCGGCCATAACATGCTCATGATAGGTCCCCCGGGGTCAGGCAAAACCATGCTGGCCAAACGCCTCTCCGGCATCTTGCCGCCGCTTCGGTTCGATGAAGCCATCGAAACCACCAAGGTCCACAGCATCGCTGGTGTTCTGGCGCAAGGGGCGGGATTGCTTCTGGACCGGCCTTACCGGGCTCCGCACCACACCATTTCAGATGCGGGTCTCATCGGCGGCGGGTCGGGGTCGCCGCGCCCCGGCGAAGTCAGCCTGGCCCACAACGGCATCTTGTTTCTGGATGAGTTTCCGGAGTTCCCCCGTAACGTTCTGGAACTCCTGCGACAGCCGCTGGAGGAAGGTTCCGTGACCTTGGCGCGGTCCACTATGACGCTCAGCTTTCCCGCGCGCTTTATGCTGGTCGCCGCTATGAACCCTTGTCCATGCGGATTTTACGGCGATGCCACGCGGGAGTGCCGCTGCACGCCGGGAACGATTCAGCGGTATCTGGGGCGAATCAGCGGGCCGCTTCTGGACCGCATCGATATTCATATCGAGGTGCCCGCCGTCCCTTACAAGGAACTCCGTTCTGGCGCTAGCACCGAGACTTCCGCTGAGATGCGCAACCGCGTCGCCGCCGCACGTGAAATACAGGCCCGGCGCGGCTGCAACAACTCTGAATTGCCGCCGCGCACGCTTCGAAAGTTGTGCGCGCTGGACGCCGCCGGCGAGCGCACGCTCGAGATGGCCGTGCGGAAAATGAGCCTCTCGGCACGCGCCCACGACCGAATTTTGAAGGTCGCGCGGACCATCGCCGATCTGGATTGCTCCGAGACACTGGCGGCAAAACATATCGCCGAGGCTATTCAATATCGCAGCCTCGATCGGAATTACTGGACGTAGGCTAAAGTCCCAGATCGCTCAATCCGGGATGGTCATCCGGGCGGCCTCCGATCGGCCAGTGAAAAAGGCGATCCGACTCCTGAATCAACAGGTCGTTGATGCTTGCATAACGCCTCTTCATCAATCCGGACGCGTCAAATTCCCAATTTTCGTTTCCGTAGGATCGCTTCCACTGCCCGGCTCCGTCCTGTGACTCGTAGGCAAAGCGCACGGCGATCCTGTCCCTGTCGAAGGCCCACAGTTCTTTGATCAAGCGATACTCCAGCTCGCTGGCCCACTTGCGCGTGAGGAAGGCGACGATCTCCTCACGGCCCGTAAGGAACTCAGACCGGTTGCGCCAGCGGCTGTCGACTGAATAGGCCAGCGCAACCTGCGCGGGGTTTTGGGAGTTCCAGGCGTTCTCTGCCGCGCGAACCTTCAGGATCGCGCTCTCCCGAGTGAACGGCGGCGCCAGGTTTACGCTCGCGCCCTGCGTCATCGGTTCGCTCCGGCAGCGCACCAAACGTTCCCCAGTGACGAACGCATAACGCTCCGCGCCCGGAACAGGCGGCTCTTCGCCGCTGTCCGGCTCAGTCCCAGCGTGGATGCGACCTGGGCGACCGGCATGCCTGCGACGGCGTACATCGTATATGCGCTGCGTAAGCTTGTCGGAAGTTGAGCCAGCGCATTGTCGTGGGCTTCCGCTACCTCCCGGCACCACGCGGTCTTCTCCGGCGAAGGCGACTGCGAGGCAAACTCGCGGAGCGATCGGCTTTCAAAAAGCTCGGGGCTGCTTTGCGTGTGCCGCCGCCACGGCTCTCGGAGTATCATGAGGCAGCAATTCATCACGATCCGCGTGATCCAGGTCTTGAAGGATGCATCTCCCCGGAACGCATCGAAGTGCTGGAATGCACTGCAGTATGCGGCCTGCACCGCGTCCTCAGATTCCGATTCGGATCGAAGCATGCGTCGCGCGATATTCAAGGAGGTCTGGTAGTACCTGGCGAACAACTGGCCAATCGCCATGGAGTCCCCGAGCTTTCCCATGGCTATCAATTCGTGGTCCGGTGCGTCCATCGTGTCTTCTGGCATAGTCCTGTATCCTCAGGGCTTCCTTTCTATCCAGGAGCCCCTGCAAGTTAAGATAGGTGAATTTGCGGAGGGGAGCTTATTGAAAAATGCGATTCTTCCGAGATCATGCTGGAACTTGGAACGCCAGGCTTCTCTTGATCTGCCTGGCCCTCGTCAGTTGCGGGCGTTCGAGACCCGTTGAGGCAACGCCGATCATCACGTTCACGCAGGTACCTCAGGCTAGTTCCGGCGATCGCGAGATGCAAGATGTGATCGTTGGTACAGTCAAAGGCGCCAGGCAGGAGCAGCGTATCGTTATTTACGCCCGGATCGGAAATCTGTGGTGGGTTCAGCCCCAGGTAAACTCACCGTTTACGGTGATCCTTCCGGGTCAGGTGTGGAGGAACGAGACCCATCTGGGAACGGATTATGCAGCTCTGCTCACCGATGCCGGCTTTCATCCCCCTGCAACGATGACGGGGATTCCGGTCGCCGGTGGACAGATTGCCGCCGTCGCAGTGACGAAGGGCCAGCAAAAATCCACTTCGGTTTTCATCGATTTCAGCGGCTTCAAATGGCGGGTGAGGACGGCGCCGAGCGATCGCGGCGGCACCAGCAATCCCTACGATCCACGTAACGTGTACGTCGATCAACGTGGCGCGCTGCATCTTCGCATCGTCAAGCGTGACGGCCGCTGGACGTGTTCGGAACTGAACCTCACCAGAAGCCTGGGTTACGGAACTTATTCGTTCACTGTCGAGGATGTCTCAGCGCTGGAACCTGCCGCCGTGTTTGGGATGTTTACCTGGGATTACTCCAGCAGCGATCAAAACCACCGGGAGTTCGACATCGAGGTTAGTCGGTGGGGTGATCCCCACAGAAAGAACGCGCAGTATGTTCTGCAGCCTTACTACATCCCTTCCCACACCTGGGCTTTTTCCGCGCCTGCCGGGAAGCTGACATTCCGCATTGTCTGGGAGCCGGGCCGCGTCACCATGTCCACGCTTGCCGGTTCGCGGAACGCGGCCACGCATGTTTTCGACTCGCAAGCCCCCACACCAGGATCCGAATCCATGCGCATCAACCTCTACGCGTACTCCGGCCTCAGAGCCGTGCCGCTTCAAAATGGGGGCGAAGTCGTTGTCGACAACTTCAGCTACTTACCGTAGCCTGCGGCGTAGTTTAGTGCTTCTTGCCCCTGTCGCCGCTCTTTGGGGCGCGCAACCGGCCGTCTCCAGAATGGGCGACAATCACACACGCTGGAATGCCGCAGCCGAATTTGGCGGAGGCCACGTGTATTCACTCGCGCAGACCAGCGATGGGTATCTTTGGATCGGCGCCAGCAAAGGGCTGATCCGGTTCGATGGAATCAACTTCGTATCCGTCCATGCCGGCGTCTCTGAAGTCATCGCAAATCCAGCCATTGTGGGATTAGCGACAGATGCCGATGGCCAGCTCTGGGCATCGAACGGCCTGCAGATTTTTCGTCTTGCAAATGGTGAGCTGAAGGAGGGATTGCCCGGTAAGGGTCCGCAGCCGAATCAGGAAGTCCTGGTTGCGAAATCCCCAAGCGGCCAACTGCTCTTTTCGGCCGGGCTGGAAGGCATCTCGACCTACGAGCACGGAGCATCGCGCCTGATAGTGGCTCCCGGCGAGCTACCCAGCGCGGCCATGGCGCTAGCCCTCAACCCGGAAGGAGCGCTGTGGATTGGCACTCATACGGGGTTGTGCGTCCATGACGCCGGGGCTGGCGCTGGATCGGTGCGGTGTATTGGAGGGTTGCCCGATGCCCAGATTAATGCCCTCCTGGAAATGGGACAGGGTGAGCTACTGGTTGGAACCAACAGAGGACTGTGGCGGTGGGAAGCCGGTGCAGTTACGCAGGTCGGCATCGCCCCTGAATTGAGAGAGCGACAGATACTGGCGCTGGCCGTCGACCTCGATGGATCTGTTTGGGTAGGCACGGAGACCGGACTTCTCCGGGCCGGCAGGAAACAGCCCAGTTTCAGTCCGAACCTCCAGATGGTCGAAACGTTGACCAGCGGCGCAGCGGTGACGGCGCTCCTTGAGGACCGCGAGGGCAACATGTGGGTGGGCACCCCGGAAGGCATCGAGCGGCACCGCGGGAACGCCTTTACCACCTACTCCTTTTCGGGCGGCCTACAGTCTGAGAACAGCGGACCGATTTACGTAGACCATGAAGACTGGGTGTGGTTCGCTCCCTCGGACGGCGGGCTGTTCCGGTTCCAGGGGAATCGCGTGGAACCGGTCGAGCTTCCCGGCGTCAGAGGGGACGGCGTATATTCCATTGACGGCGGCGACGGTGAAGTCTGGGTAGGCCGCAAGCGTGGGGGATTGACGCGGTTCCGCACTCACGGAACGTCGATGGACGCGGTGACTTATACCCAGGCAGGTGGATTGGCGCAGGTGTATTCCGTCTACCGGAGCCCGGACGGCATTGTTTGGGCCGGCACTCTCGGTGCTGGGTTGACGCGCGTGCAAAGTGGCACGCTGGAGACATTCACCGCCGCAGACGGATTGCCCTCCAACACCATTTCAGCCATTGCCGGAAACGCTTCAGGAGATACGTTCGTGGGCACGCCCAATGGCCTCGGGGAGTTTCACAACCATGTGTGGAGCACATACTCGACGGCCGAAGGATTGCCGCCAGGAGCCATCGACTGCCTCTTTATGGATAGCTCAGGCACGCTCTGGATCGGAACCACCAAGGGTATTGCTTTCCTTCGCTCGCGCAAGATCGAGGTGCCGCAAAACGTGCCTGACCCATTGTCGGAAGAGATTCTCGGCATCGCGGAAAGCGACGGCTGGCTGTGGATCTCCACGTCCGATCATGTCCTCCGGGTGAGACGCGATGCGTTGAATAAGGGCGTGCTGGAGGAAAGCGACTACCGCCAGTATGGAGACGCCGAGGGATTGGCGAGCGTCGTGGGAGTGAAGCGCACCCGGTCAGTGGTGAAGGATGACAGGGGCCGCATCTGGTTCTCGCTGAACGGCGGGATCTCGGTGATGCAACCGGCAATCCTGGCCCGTCAATCGGCGAGGCCCATGATTCATCTGGAAGAAATGCAGGTGGATGACAAAACGGTTGCCTTGGGGAGCAAGATCCACCTCGCTTCGGGACGGCGCCGGCTGATCTTTCGGTTCGCCAGCGTGAGCTTGACCGATCCGGATAAGATCCGGTATCGCTACCGCCTGGACGACTACGATGCTGCCTGGAGCCAGCCGGGAGCCGGGCGGGAGGCGCCGTATCAAAACCTCCCTCCCGGGAAGTTTCACTTCCGCGTCATGGCGCGCAACGCGGACGGTTTGTGGAGCGCTCAGGAGGCGGGCTTGAACTTTGAGGTGGAGCGCGCCTACTGGCAGACTCCGTTGTTTCAACTGGCCTGTTTTGTGGCATGCTGCCTGATGGCGGCGGGGCTCTACCGGCTGCGCCTTCTGCAATTGACACGGCGTTTGAACTTGCGATTTGAGGAGCGCTTAGCCGAGCGAGCGCGCATTGGACGCGAGCTTCACGACACCCTCCTGCAAAACCTGACGGGTCTCGCCTTGCAAATCAGCGGCGTGGCGAAGATCGTGAAGGCACCCGAGCGGGCCGTAGAAGGTCTGCAGGAGTTGAAACGCCAGGCGGAGGATTGCGTGCGCGAAGCGCGTCAGTCCGTTTGGGATATCCGGTCCGCGGAGGTGGACTTGGAAGATCTGGCGGCCGCGCTGCAAAATTCGGGGCAGCAGTTAACCGCGGGCAGAACCGTCCGGTTCCGGTTGAACCAGACGGGCGAACCTTACGAATTGGCTTCGGAAGTGCGGCGGCATCTTCTGCGCATCGCGCGCGAGGCCATAGGCAATGCCGTGCAACATAGCGCGGCGGCCGAGATCCGGGTAGACCTCAACTACAGCACGCAAGGAATCCGCTTGCTGGTCGTCGATGACGGAATAGGCTTCGAAATGGAAAAGGGGCAAAAAATGACCGGCCACTTTGGCTTGGCGACCATGAAGGAGCGAGCCGAACAGATTCGAGCTTCCATCACGGTTTCGAGCGCTGCGGGAGTGGGAACATCGATAGAGGTGCAACTCCCCAGGAAGGTGCTGAAGCATTGATTCGCATTTTGATTGTTGACGACCATCCGGCGATTTGTAAAGGCCTGAAGGCGACGCTCGATCCGGAACCGGACATGGAAGTGGTTGGGGTTGGCAATACGCGGGACGCCGCTGTGAGGCTGTTTCGCGAGCACCGGCCCGATATCACGTTGATGGATCTGGGCCTCGCTGGCGACGTTGAAGGCCTCGACGCAATCCGGGAGATCCGGGCGGAATTCCCAGACGCGAGGATCATCGTTTTCTCCGCACTGCGCGGGGATGAAGACGTGTACCAGTCGCTGCGGGCCGGCGCAATTACTTTTCTAGCCAAAGAAACCGGGGAAGATGAGCTCATGAAGACGATTCGCGAGGTGCACGCCGGGAACCGTCCGATACCCCAGGACGTGGCGCGCAAGCTGGCGGACCGGCTGACCTTGGAGAGCCTCACGGAGCGCGAAACGCAGGTGCTCAAGCTGATTGCCGACGGCTTGCGCAACAAAGAGATAGCGGCCGAGCTTCACATCAGCGAAGAAACCGTTCAGGGGCATGTCAAGAACGTTCTAAGGAAGCTGAAGGTGAACGATCGGACGAAGGCCGCAATGGTGGCGACGCAACGCGGCATCTTCCATCTTCCGCAAGAGTGACAAGCGTTCACGCCTGAAATCAGGGGTCTTTCATTCACTGCAATTGGGGCTTCGCAGAGGTGGTCGGTGAGGCTATTGTTAGTCGAACAGGACATGCCCCAAGCGATTACTACTTCGGTTCTGGTGATTGATCACAATCCAATTCTGCTGGAAGGCATCACCTTCCTGATTTCGACGGAGCCGGACCTGACGCTGGCAGGCGCCGAGAACAACTTGCAGGATGGCCTGGCGCTGGCCTTGAAGAAGCGAGCGGACTGCGTGATTATCGACCTCGACTTGCACCCGGCGGCGGGCTACGAAGTGCTCAACAGCATTCGAAAGGCGGATCCCACGGCCGGGATCATCGGGCTGATCACTTACGAACTGGATGACCGCGTGTCGGAAGCGCTGGCTGCCGGAGCCTCCGCCGTGCTGGGCAAAGACCAGATTTCTCAGGCACTTGTGGAACTGATTCGTAAGACGGCGCGGCTCAAATAACGGGACACCTATAACCCGTTCGGGTTATCCTTCCGGGGCCCCTTTCAGGGGCCGGAGCATGCGTCATATAGGGGTCTCGAAAAGCTTACTTTTGGGGGTAGCCCGCATCGCACGGGAGTTCGTAGTTTAGAGAGGGGAAGGGGTTTGCAATGACACAGGATGCGACCGGAATCTACTTAGGCAGAGCATTTGCGCTGGCGCTGATACTTTCCAACGATGCACAGGACGCGGAGTCGCTGGTAGCAATGGGTATCGGGGCCCTGCCGGATGAGCACTTTTCAGAGGCGGCTCTGCTGGCTGAAGTGGCCACGACCGCCTGGAACGGATCGGCGGGGGAAGCCGCGCCCGACGTGGCGGCGGGGTGCGGCCAGAGGATTCCCCAGGAGCTTCGGGCGGTAGCCGGACTGCCTAAGAGGCAACGCTTCTGTTTCTCAATGCGGGTTCTGGCCGGTATGACCGCCACGGCCTGCGCACAACTTACCGGCATGTCGACAGAGCAGGTCTGCCTCTTTGTGCAGATGGCCATGCAGGCGCTCGCAAAAACACCACGATCACGGGAGCGTGAAGTCTCACTCGCAGTTCAGTAGCGCAGCAACGGAGGATTTGTCTGTTATGACCGCAATCGTTCATTCGCTCACCGCAAGAGCAGCGTCTCCGCTTCTGGCGATCGCGCCCGGCCCAACGCGGGTCGAGGTTTCAAGCGCCGGTAAAGCCTGGGCGGGAGTTCTCCTGGAGAGGCACATCACCAGTCCGGGCGAGCGCCTTTCCGCTTCCTTCGATGGGCATGTCATTTCGATGCTAAACGGACCCTGGTCGCGCTTCGAGTATCGCGACGAGTTCGGCCGGTTCGTCCCCTGCATCAATAGACCGGGCACAATCACGATTACACCGGCGGGTCCTGTGCCCGATCTGCGGCTGCACACGCAAGCGGAGCTGGTTCATTGTGCCTTGGATGAGCGCTTTGTCCGCGGCGTGGTTGAAGAGATGGATGCCGGACGCGCGCTGCATCCGGCGTTCCGTCCGGCCATACAGGATGAAGCGATTCGGGGAATACTCGGGATGCTGATGATGGAACTTGAAGGGGAGGCGCCGTGCGGCCGTCTATATGTCGACTCCCTGGCTCACGCCCTGGCGACCAGGTATCTGCTGCTCGACCGGCTGCCAGGTCCCATGACCCCTTCGAGCGTGTCCGGTCTGCCCTCGCGAATCCTGAACCGCATAAGGGCGAAGATTGAAGACAACATCGAAGCCGATCTCACTTTGGACAGCCTGGCGGAAGAGAGCGGGTACAGCCGCGCACATTTCCTGCGGATGTTCCGGGCTGCCACTGGCGTCACGCCGCATCAATACGTCCTTGACCTGCGGCTCAACCGTGCGCAAGACTGCCTGCGGAAGAAAAACGTGAGCATGATCGACGTGGCTCTATCGTGCGGCTTTTCGAGCCAATCGCATATGACGAGCGTGTTTCGGCAGCGGCTTGAAATGACGCCTGGCGAGTTTCGACGCAGCGTAAGAAGCGAACGCGCCGCATAGATTCTCTAGAATGGGATTCGATGCGCCTTGAATCCACGTTCTTCATTGCACTGATGTCACTGCAGGCAGGGATCACGCTGCCGGCGCCGCCGGCGGTGAAGGCGGTTCCCGTGGTGGACGAGTATCAATCAGCGGGCAGGGCCGTTGAAGTCACGGATAACTACCGGTGGCTGGAGGATGCAAATAGCGCGGAGACGCGCGCCTTCATCGATGCTGAGAACACCTACACGCAGAAATATCTGGAGCAGGTCAAGATCTTGCCGCAGGTCAGGGGACTCATGGCGAGCCTGCTGCGCGTTGATGTTATCGGGACTCCACAGCGCCGTGGCGCGAGATATTTCTTCACGAAGCGTCTGGCGGCGGAAAACCAGGCTTCCCTCTACTTGCGCACGGGCTTGCATGGCCCCGACGAGCGGCTGATCGACGCGAATACGCTGAGCGCGGACCAGAATACCTCGGTGACGATGGTGGATTTGAGTGACGACGGCAACGTCATGGCGTATGGCGTGCGCATCGGAGGGGCCGATGAGCTGGAGGTCCATTTCCTGAACGTGGACACGCGCAAGGATAGTGCGGACGTGATGCCGAGAGCACGCTACTATGGCGTGCAACTCGCTCCCGACGGCGCGGGCGCATACTACTCGAAGTTCTTTCCGCATGAGGGAACACGCGTCTTCTATCATGCTTTCGGTACGCCGGTCGCGAAGGATGCTGTGATCTTCGGACGGGAGTACCGGGGAGAAAAGCTGGGCGAGATTGACAACGTTGGTGTCCGAGTTACGCGTAACGGGCACTATCTGGTATTCAATGTGGGCCATGGCGTACCCGCCAGGCGCGAGGACATTCTGCTGAAAGATCTCCGTATTGCAGGCGCGCCGATTGTGCCTCTGGTGTATGGCATCGAGAGCCGCTTCCGTGAGTTCAACTTAGGCGACACCTTCTATGTGGATACGGATTACAGGGCCCCCAATCATCGCGTCCTGAAAGCCGTCCCTGGGAAGTTACCGGATGAATGGGAAACCGTCATTCCCGAAGGCAAGGATGTCATTGAACAGGTTAGCCTGGTGGATCGAAAGTTGTATGTGCTGCGGCTAAAGGATGTGAAGAGCGACCTCACGGTCTACACGTTGGAAGGGAAAGAGGCGGGGAAGATAGATTTTCCAGGCATTGGCGCAGGATCGGCGCTCTCGGGCAGGGCTGAGGAGAAGGACGGATTCTTTAGCTTTCAATCCATTGTTACGCCTCCGGTCATTTATCACTACGACACAGCCACGGGCAAGTCGGATGTGTTTGCCGCCGTGAAGGTTCCGTTTGATTCCGGCGCCTACGAAGTGAGAGAGGTGTTCTACCAATCGAAAGACGGAACGCGGGTACCCATGTTCATCGCGGGCCGCAAGGGTTTGCGGCGCGACGGAAGCGAGCGGCTGCTGATGACCGGCTATGGTGGTTTCGCTCTTAGCGAGACTCCGGTGTGGAACTCGGAGTATGCCTGGTGGATGCAGCAGGGCGGATGGTTCGCGCTGCCTTGCCTGCGCGGAGGCAACGAGTATGGTGAGGCCTGGCACAAGGCGGGAATGTTCGAGAAGAAACAGAACGTGTTCGACGATTGGTATGCGGCCGCGGAGTATCTAATCCGCGAGCACTACACGTCGCCCGAGCACTTCGCGATACGGGGAAGGTCGAACGGCGGGCTCCTCATGGGAGCATCCATGACGCAGAGGCCAGAGCTTTTCGGCGCCATCTGGTGCGGCTATCCGCTGCTGGATATGCTGCGCTATCAGCGCTTTCTGATGGGCCGGACATGGACAACGGAGTATGGTTCAGCTGAGAATGCGTCGGATTTTCCCTATATTTATAAGTATTCGCCTTATCAGCATGTGGTGGCGGGGACCAAGTATCCGGCGGTGATGTTCTTCACCGGTGATGGCGATACGCGTGTCGATCCCATGAACGCTCGAAAGATGGCGGCTCTGATGCAGGTTTCGAATGGCGGCAGCCGACCGGTGTTATTGCATTACAGCTTGAAGGGCGGCCATAGCGCAGGCGTGTCGCAGACCCAGTTGGTGGAAGACTACGCGGATGAAATGAGCTTCTTGTGGACGGAGACGGGGCGCGAGTAAGGAGATCATGTTCGAGCGGTATTCGGAGAAGGCGCGGCGCGTGATTTACTTCGCCAGGCACTCGGCGGGTGGTCTGGCGACCCTGAAATAGGTTTGGAGCATTTGGTTATCGCGCTGATCCACGTGGACCCGGCGCTTTGGAGAACAGCCGTGGGTCCGGGGGCCGATCTCGGGATTACTCGCCATTTGGAGCAAAATCGCGGGGCCGGATTTCGATGCGACGCTCGCCGTTCCGTTGAGGAGCGAGGAGGAAGCCGCCGCGGCAAAGTCGATTGAGCCAGGGCATCTGCTGCTGGGATTGTTGAAGAATGCCACGGATCATCAGATGTTCCAGGTTTTGAAGCAGCGTGGCATTACTTATGAAACGGCTCGCGCGACGCTATTTGAGGAAACCACCGGGGGGACGGGCACGTAAACGAATACAGTCGTGAAACTTCCTATCTGGTTTGCGTTTCTTGCGGTGGCGGGCGGCCTGGCGGCGCAGCAAAGCGAACTGACGCTGCGGGGAGGAACCGAGGAGGTGCTGCTGGACTTTGTGGTTCGGGACAAGCACCAGAAGCTGGTGGAGGATCTGAAGCCGGAGGACGTACAGATCTTTGAGGATGGGGTGCGGCAGACCCCTCGCAGTTTTGTTTTCCGGAGTGGCCGCGTGCCCGTCCCCACGTCAACTGGCGCGGGGACCAATGCTCTGGTCCAGAGCATTTCCGACCCCTTGCGGCAGATCAACCTGGTGACGCTGGTGTTTGAAGCGATGAGTCCGTTGAGCCGCCGGACCGCAGTGGAACGGGCGCACGAATTTCTCAAAGCGGAAGCCGGACCGAATACGTGGATGGCTGTGTATTCACTGCGGTATCAGTTGAGCGTTCAGCAGACTTACACGACGGACATTGCGCTGTTGCATAAGGCCGTGGACCGCGCTGGAACGGGCGCTTATGAGGAGTTTGCCAAAGAGAATCTGCGCATCATTCAAAAACTCAACAGCCTTCAGGCCAATGGCTGGCGATCCGAACAATTCCAGCCACTCGACCCCGGCTCCGCGGAAGAGAGGGGACCTCAGAACGATAGCCGGCTAGCCGGGGTCGAGATCCCCATGCAGCAGCTCATCCTGAAGACACTATTCCGGCAGGAAGGCACGCGGTCAATCGACGCGCTGCGGAGGCTGGTTCGGGACCAGGCTCGCCTGCCTGGCCGGAAGACGATCCTATTCTTCTCTGAAGGGCTTGTCATCCCACCGGATCAACCCGAAATGCTGGATTCGGTAATCGCAGAAGCCAATCGCGATAATGTGACGTTCTATACGGTGGATGCGAGGGGACTTGGGGTGGTCCCAAGCAACCGGCTGGCGCGGGACACCGCGCAGTCGATACAAGCCGCGGAGCAGAGTATCGCTGGAATGGGACCCGGGACTCAGTCAGACCAGGCCTCTGGTCAAGCGACGACTCCGTCAAGCCAAGCCGCGGAAGCCACGTACCAGACCGATTTGCAATCGAACGCGCGGCATCTGGCGGAAGGCACGGGCGGGTTCGCGATGGACAATAGCAACGATCTGCGCGGACCGCTGGAACGCGTGATGGAAGACATCCGGTCGCATTACGAGGTGACCTATGCCCCGACTTCCAAGAACTTCGATGGACACTTTCGCAAGCTGGAGGTGAAGCTGGACCGGCCGGGTTTGAAGGTGCAGAGCCGGGCGGGTTACTACGCGCTGCCGGTGGTGAGCGGGGAGACCATTGCGCCGTATGAACTGGCTGCTTTGAAGGCAATGAATCTGGAGCCGGCGCCGTATTCATTCCCTTACAAGGCGTCGGCCTTGCGTTTTGGCGCGGATTGCCGGATTGTGTTTGCCATTCCTGCGGAGTCGCTGAAATTTACGAGCGACGCGGCGAGGAACACTTTCCAGATGCGCGTGTCCGTGTTCGGCGTGGTGAAGGATCAACAGGGCCAGATTGTGGCGAAGATCGGGAAAGATCTTCCGTTCAGCGGGCCGCTGGAAAAACAAGCCGGCTTTGCGCAGGGGACGGTGACGCTGACGCTTCCCGTGCATCTACCGCCGGGACGATATGAGCTGCAAACCGCGGTGATTGATCGCGAAGCAGATCGGGCGAGCGTAAAGAGATCTGTGCTGATTATTCCCGAGCACTCCGCGGTGAGCGATGTAGTGTGGGTAAGGAGCGTGGAAACCGGGCAGATACCCGAGCCGGGGAACCCGCTGGACACGCCGCAGGGCCGGATCACCCCGGACCTGGAGCCAACACTTACGCAGAAGGATTCCGCCGTGTTCTATTTCGTAGCGTTTGGGAAAGAAGAGCCACCGGCGGAGATCACGGTGGCGCGAGATGGCAAAACGCTTGCCACGCTGCCGCTGGCAAAACCCCAGCACGATGAAAATGGCGGATATCGGTATTCGGGAACGCTGCCGCTGGATCAACTGGAACCGGGGCAGTATGAACTCATTGCGAGCGTGACGCAAAACGGTTCACAGGCGGCTAGTCAGGCTGTGTTTGAAGTGCGTTAGCTCAGGTGGCGCAGTTAGCGTTTGCTACCATAGTTGGCGTTGCTGGAGTGGCGGAATTGGCAGACGCACGGGACTCAAAATCCCGCATCGTTCACTCGGTATGAGGGTTCGACCCCCTCCTCCAGCACCAATCACCTAGTAGTGAAGATAGAGTCGACGTTCAGACGCGATTCGCCAAATAGCGTCAGCGGGATTGTTCCGCCCGAACGATAGGTCAAGTTGGAGGGCGAGAGCACTTCAATAATCAAATCGGGAGCCCCGCGAAAGTTATCCTCCGGATCAGCCTGCTCCCATCGCTGGCACGACACGCACGCCACGTCGGCGACACGTAATTCATGTTCGGGCAGCGCTCGAAAGGTCACTTCGTATTCCACGAAAGAGCCCTCAGGCGCGAAGGACTTCAACTGATCGCGCAACCGGGCCTGGATGATGTGGTGCTTAAGCTTTGGACGGGGTCACCGCGACAAGTTCTCCGTGCCGGAGTTCATGATAGACGGAACCACTATCTTCCGGGAGTTCGAGGAACTCCCCCACGGTCATCAGGTGAGTCGTAGCCGCCATAGTAGTCCGCGCTCGACCGACAGTTAAGAGCAAGAGAACTTAAGCTTTCGGCGCAGCCAGAGCCTTCACGCGCGAATGCAGACGGCTTTTATACCGCGCGGCTGTGTTCTTCTTGATAATTCCGGACTGCGCGGAGGTGTCGATCACCGAGAACGTCTTGGGTATCAGCGCGTCGGCCGCAGCCGCGTCCTTTGCGAGGATGGCCTTCCGGATCGCACGGATCTCGTGCCGCAGGCGCGTCTTATGCTGGCGGTTTACTTCGGTGCGTCGCGCTTCCTGCCGAACCCGCTTCTGTGCTGAGAGATGATTTGCCATGCTGAACTGTAACCCTAGAAGTATAGCAAACCCAGGCCTACTTTGTCCGGGTGACGGGCCGTACGGCCAAATGCTTGTAGACCTCGCGCTTGGAAATACCGCGCTCGCGGGCGATGGCTTTCATTGCATCCATGCGAGATAGCCCGCTGCCGATCTGGTTCTCCATGGCCTTTTCCATCGGCTCGGTGGGCTGCGCGGGCCGGTTGGATTTGCCGATCAGCAGGGTAATCTCGCCGCGAATGGAATCGCGCGCCCGCAGTTGATCCCAAATCTGACCGGCCGTGCCGCGCAGGAACTCCTCGTGAATCTTCGTCATCTCCCGCGCCACCACTACGGGGCGCGCACCCATAATGCGCTCGATATCCGCAAGAGAATCGAGAATGCGATGCGGCGCTTCGTAGAAAATCAACGTAGCTTTTTCGCTCTTCAGCGTTTCCAGCAGATTCGCCCTTTGTCCGGATTTTGATGGGAGGAAGCCCAGGAATTGGAAGGAGTCGGTCGGCAGTCCGGAGGCCGCCAACGCCGTCACGGTTGCTGACGCGCCGGGAACCGGGCGGACTTCAATCCCGGCTTCAATAGCGGCGCGAACGAGCCGGTAACCGGGGTCCGACACCAGGGGCATTCCCGCATCTGAAACCAGCGCGCCGGACTCGCCCGCTTTCAACCGGTCGGCCAGTTCTTTGGCGCGTTCCATTTCGTTGAAATCGTGATAGCTGACCAGCGGGGTCTTGATTTCAAAATGATCCAGCAGTTTGCGTGACTCGCGCGTATCTTCACAGGCGATCCAATCGACCTCGCGCAACACACGAACCGCGCGGTAGGTCATGTCTTCGAGATTTCCGATCGGCGTGGCGACCACGAACAGAGTGGACATTTCGGAGGGGCGGGAACTCTTAGTTTAACTGAATCCGGTGAGGATGATGCCGCGTTCTTCCACCACGCGGCGAACGGCCGGAGAAAGCAGCGCCTCCAGTTCCCGTTCGCGGCTCTCCCTTAGGCGCGTGTGGGACGCTCGCAGTTCATCCCGGCAGTAACCGGGGTGGCACATGAACTCAGTGAACCCTTCGGGGACGCGGCGCAGCGTTTGCTCCAGGTCCGCCGGGCCGATTTGACCGGTCAAGGCGAAGCCCATGAATCGATCCGTGATCCGGCATCCCGCCAGGGTGGTTTCAAAACGGCCCCACTGCGTGCGCATCAAAAGAGCCGCCAGCATCCGCGTTGGCCCAGGGCGGCCGGAGGGCTCAAAATCGAATGGTCTGCGCACCCATTTGATCCCGAACTCGCGGGCAACTTTCGCGACGGCTTCCAGAACGGGCGGCAGCAAATGGGTGTGTTTGTGGGTATCGAGATGCGTCGGGTTCATTCCCATTGCTTTGATTTTTCGAATTTGGGCTGCGAACTCCTCGTAAGGCTTCAGCTTGTTTGAAGCCAGCGCCTGAAGCAATTCCACGAACCCGCTGGGCAACCGGCCACCCGTGAGCGCGTCGCCTTCAATGAGCGTCAAATGGCAGCCGACATCCAGCGTGGGGGTATCCCGCGCCAGCCCAACCGCGTGGTCGAACGCGCCGCCGTTGGCCATCAACGTAGTGGAGGTCAGAATGCCGTGGCGATGAGCCTCGATAATTCCATCGTTCACATCGCGCGTGTAGCCAAAATCGTCCGCATTAACTGCTAGCCGGATCAAGTCCGAATTGTAGCGCGCACCTTCATCACGCTCATGACGGGAACCGGTACCGAGCAAATGATTCCGAAACCGTGGGTGGTGCGCAGATGTCCTCCGTAGGGGTTGCATGCGGTGACCAGCAGGTCCGCATGCGTCTTCCCTACAGCTTCTGCCAGCACTTTGGGCACGTCGCCACTGCCGATGAACACGTCAGCGTGGATGCCGGCGGATTGTTGCAGCCGATGGATCCGCTCGGTCGCGTCATCATAGAGCGCTTTCTTCCATTCTTCGTTGATGTAGAGGCCTCCGGGTCCCCAAAACTCCACTCTCGAAGTGACATGGGCCAAGGTCAGGCGTGCGCCGAACTCAGCGGCCAGCGGGACGGCCCAGGATAAGGCGACTTCACTTCTGGGTCCCAGATCCACGGCACAGAGAACGTTGCGGACATCAAATGCCGCGGCGGACAGCTGTTCCAGATACGCACCGGTCCAGACTGGGCACCCGCTCCCCCGCAACACCCTTGCCGTGGTGGATCCCAGGAGAAACCGCTCGAACGTGGTGCTGTGCGGCTCCATCATGATTAGATCGGCCTTCTCTTCTTCAGCAACTTGCAGAGCTGCCCAGGCCGGCTCGCCTCTGCGGACCATGCGCCGAATGGGGATGGCGTCGAATTCCGGTCCGAGGGGCTGGTCTGATTCATCGATGGTTTTGTCCGAGCCCGTCAACACGTGCAGTATCACAATTTCGGAGCCGAAGCGACGCGCCAGTATCGCCGCCTCGTGGATCACGCTCGTTGAAGCGGTGGGGAATTCGATCGGTAGAAGAATTTTCTCGATTGGGAGCATCGGGGCAAGCCCTCGTAAAAGTATCCCGCACCGGTAATAGAATCGGTGCTATGGTTCGCGTGGTGGCGCTGGTCATTCTGATGGCGGGCGGTGCGGCGGCTCAGACCGCCGGCGGCCGGAGTTGCTTGGCCGCATCCGGCAACACATGCGGGAGAACATTGTCGACGTACCAAACTATACCTGCCTCGAAACAATGGACCGCATTGTGAGTACGCCGGGCGGACAGGTAGGATTTCGAGAGCGTTTGCGCGTGGAGGTGTTAGTCGCCAAGCACGCCGAGTTATTCGCCTGGCCGGGCTCGACCGATTTTACCGACGCGGTGGGGGATTGGATCGGTAGCGGAGCGATAGGCACCGGCAATTTCTGGACAGACCTTCACAATCTGTTCGTTGGCTCCGGAGCCACTGCTCGATATGCGGGCGAGGCATCGGCGGGCGTGGAATCTCTTTATCGCTTCGACTTTCGCGTGCCTTCGCTGAGCAGTCAATACACTCTGACCATTGCCGGGAAAACGGCGACGACGGCTTACTCCGGGTCGTTCTGGATCAAGGAGAACTCCCTGGATCTAGTGCGCCTCGATACCCGCGCCGATGACATTCCACCGGATCTGGATTGCCTTGAAGAGCGTTCCTCCGTCACCTATGGTCGCGTGAAACTGGGTGGCGAGGAGCGGTTACTGGCGTCCACATCGGAACTCGAAATCGTCAACCGCGCAGGTTATCGAAGCCACAACACCGTGGTGTTCAGCGGGTGCCGCCATTATGGCGCCGTCTCGGCTGTGTCGTTTGACGATGAGCCGGCGGCGCCGACGACGCGGCGCGCTTCGCGGAGTGACCTGAAACTGCCCGCCGACCTGACTCTGATGCTGAAGCTGGACTGGCCGATCACAAGCGAGGAATCCGCGGCGGGCGATGAAATCACCGCAGTGCTGGATAAGCCTGTGAAATCCGGGGACGTCCGGCTGGAAAAAGGGACCCGCGTGCTGGGCCGGATCCGGCGGTTAGAGCAGCATTCGAAAACGCAGCGGCCAGTGACGATGGTGGCTCTGGAGTTCTACGCGATCGATTCCCCAAATGGCCGTATGAAAATCAAGGCCCGGCTCACGGGACCGAAAGGCGTGCCCACTGAAACAGTCAACACGCTAAACGGCCCCCAATTCACCTCGGGTACTGAAGGTTTGGACATAGTCGACGACGGCGCAGGTTCTGGAGTGGGACGCTTCCAGGTTCCTGGGAAGAGCCTCCACCTGGGTCGCGGATTCCGCACGGTCTGGAAGACGGAGTAGGAGTTGCGGAGGCCGACCGCGATATCTTAAGTCTCGGAGGTTTCATGCGAAATTCCAGGTTTCTGTTATTAGCGATGTCGGCCGGCGCCTTAGTGGTGGGGTTAAGCGCGGCCGAAGGTTGGATGAGTAAGGACTATACCCAGTGGACCGATCAGGAGGTCCAGAAAGTTCTGACCAATTCCCCGTGGGCTCAGAAGACCAGCGTCGCGTTCGATAACTCCGGCTCGGGCGGAGGCGGACGGCGCGGAGGTTATGGTGGAGGCGGCGGTGGCGGTGGGATGGGCGGCGGTGGCGGTGGAATGGGCGGTGGTGGAATGGGTGGCGGTATGGGCGGTGGCGGCGGGATTAACGGTGGCTCCGTGGGCCGCCCCAGGAACGCCGGAGCGGACGAGACTCAAAGCCAGAGCGGTGGACCGCGCATGGAGGTAGTTATACGTTGGGAGAGCGCGCTTCCCTTGAAACAGGCGCGGCTGAGGGCCCAGTTTGGCGAAAACCTCCCGCATCCCGGAGACGCGAACTATACCTTGGACCAGGCGGATAAAGATTACGTCATTTCCTTGAGCGGCCTGCACGGCGGCGGTTCGCATGATGGTTCGAGCATGCGCGACTCGCTGCTTGCCGCCTCCCATCTGTTGGTAAAGGGCAAAGACGCCATCGCCGCGGAGGACGTGAAATTCGATACCGGCGCCGATGGCTATACGGTCAAGGTTCTTTTCCCAAGGACGACTCCGATCGATCTGGACGATAAAGAGGTCACATTCCAGACTAAGATGGGGCCGATGCGGATCGAGAGGAAGTTCAAGCTGAAAGAGATGGTTCTGAACGGCAAGCTGGTGCTGTAAGTGGGTGTGCGAAGATCGCCTAGATGAACGTAACGCGGCGGGATTGGGTATCGGCATGCTTGGCAATGGCGGCCTGGCCTGAAGTTTTATCCGCGGCGCCACGTTTTGAAACGCTGGATGCGGGCGAAGCGGCGGAGATCGAAGCCATCGCGGCGCAGATCATTCCATCGACCGGCGGGCCGGGCGCGCGGGAAGCGGGAGTCATCTATTTCATTGACCGCGCGCTCTCCACCTTCGCATCCGATGATAGGGAGGCGTACCGAGCCGGGATGGGCGAGATCCATCGAAGGCGCAAGGAGTTATTCCCGGGATCAACCAGCATCGCATCGCTGAGCAGTGAGAAGCAGATCACCTTGATCCACGCTGTCGAGAAATCCGATTTCTTCGAATTGATTCGAACGCATACCATACTTGGCTTCCTTGCGAGCCCGAGTTATGGCGGCAATCGCGGCGAAGTGGGATGGAAGCAGATGGGCTTTGAAGATCTCATGGCTTACCAGTATCCTTTCGGCTATTACGATGCGGAAGAGGGCGCCAGGTGAGCGGCGTTACTTTTCGGACAACCGAGGCGGTGGATTTCCTGGTTCTTGGGGCGGGGGCAGCCGGCGGCGTTGTAGCCAAGGAGCTTTCGACCGCGGGATTCAACGTCGTGATGCTGGAACAAGGCCCGTATTTGCGCGAGAAAGACTATTCACACGATGAGATCAAGTACACCATCGAGGCAGGACTGACCAACGATCCGAAGGTGCAGCCGGTGATGTTCCGCCGCAACGAGAACGAGAAAGCGCGGCCCCTGAAGGCCATCGAGTATGGGCGCCAGGTGGGGGGCGGCAGCGTGCATTTCACCGCCAACTACTGGCGATTCCATGAGAGCGACTTTCACGAGCGCAGCTTGTTTGGTGAGGTGGCCGGGGCGGATCTGAGAGACTGGCCCATCAGCTACGCCGATTTGGAGCCTTTCTACACGAAGGCCGAGTACGATCTCGGCATCTCCGGGTTGGCCGGCGCGAATCCATTTGAAGGTCCGCGATCGAAGCCGTATCCGCTTCCTCCGATGCCTGCGAAGTCATCCGGGGTACTGTTCGAACGCGCCACGAAAAAACTGGGCCTGCATCCATTCCCTGCGCCGGTGGCGATTCTTTCGAAGCCCTACCAGGGTCGCGCCGCCTGCGTCAATTGTGGCTTTTGCGAATCGTTCGGTTGTGAGGTGCGCGCGAAATCCAGCACCCTGGTCAGCGTGATTCCAACCGCCGAGAAAACCGGCAAGTGCGAAGTTCGGCCGAACTCCTATGTCCGCAAGATCGAGGTCGACGCCGCCGGCCGCGTTACTGGCGCGGTTTACTTTGACGGCAACAAACGCGAAGTTTTCCAGCGCGCCAACGCGATCTTCGTCTGCGCCAACGGAGCCGAAACTCCCAAGCTGTTGTTGATGTCGAAGTCGAAGCGATTCCCTGACGGGTTGGCGAACTCGAGCGGTGTAGTTGGCAGGTACCTGATGTGGGACAACGGCGGCCTGGCGCAAGGGGTGTTCGAGCATCCGCTGAATGAGTATAAGGGGATTCAGGTCACGCGGCTCATTCACGACCACTATGAGGCCGACCCCAAGCGCGGCTTCTATGGCGGCGGCGCGATCGATGCCCGCTTCCAGTTTTATCCCGCAAGTTTTGCGCTGGGTGGATTGGCGCCCGATGCGCCACGCTGGGGCGGCGAATTCAAAGAGCTGTTTACCACTTACTTCAACCGCAGCATGTCGCTGCTGGCGCATACCAGTTCGCTGGCCCAATGGAAAAACAGCGTCACGCTTGACCCCGATACGAGGGATGCCTGGGGCCTTCCCGCACTCCGCATCACTTCGGACTACCACGCCGATGACCTTGCGGCGATGAAGTGGATACTCACTAAGCAGATTGAGATTCTGGAAGCGGCAGGCGCTCAGAAAGTATGGAGCCAATCGCTCGACATTGTTGACAACATGCCGAGCCGCCACCTGATGGGCACTTGCCGCATGGGGACCGATCCGAAGACTTCGGTAGTGAATGCGCATAGCCGCGCGCACGATGTTCCCAATCTGTTTTTGGTGGATGGCAGTAACTTCGTCACCGCTGCGAGGCAGCAACCGACGGCGACGATTCAGGCCTTGGCGTATCGGGCGGCGGATTATGCGATTGGGGCGGCGAAGCGCGGGGAATTGAGTTAACGCGCGGGTGTTTCGTGAACCTTTAGGCGGCTGAGCCGGGCGAGAATTTCCTGCTTCTCGGAGGTCAGAACGTCCGCTCTCGCGTCTACGTCGTATCGATTAGCGGTCATGTATCTGTCTTCGAGAAAGTAAGCGCGATCCGGAACAAACGACGACTCTTTCAATACATAGGCGGAAATAATGTAGCGGTGCGCGCCGTAGTGCCCTTCATGGCCCCCAGACGAAATCAGCCGTCACGAATATCTGGGCGTCCGAGATGGCGGGCTCCTGCCAGAAGGCGTGCTGACTTTGATTCGAGACCGATATGTCCGACGAGAACATATCCTCCAATTCTTGCCCTTTTCCGGGCCGGAGCAGGGCGAAGTGAATTTGCCATCCGCTGACGCCGTAGCTCTCGGCCGAAAAAAGGATGGCTGGCGTTGCCTTCTCCACATGGATCAACGATGCTGCCGGATTCTTCCCAAAAGCTGGTGGCGCGGTGTAGCACTGCCGGCGCGGTGGTGCCTCTAAGCAGACCGACGCGGGACCTTTCGGAGCATCGTTCTCATCCATTTGCGGATTGACAACTGTTACTTTCCGTCCGAGGAAGGCCTCGCGGGCGGGTTGCGCGCTTGCGTTCGAGCCAGGAATCAATAACGCGGCGAGGATGGTTATCATCAGCGCCCTCCCCAGTTTGAATAGCACGGGAATCGATAGGAGCAGAAGTCCGGATACACCAACCGCATACTCCACGGCTTTCCACCCCGAAACATATCCTTCTCGCACCGCTAACACAACCAGCAACGACAACACAGGCAGGTTCAGAACCACCCCCGTTATAACACCCGGCATATAACTGCATCGCGCCAACGTTACCGCGAGATGCGGGATCAGGGCGTTGGCAAGCATCGCTGCCATATATCCAAACACCAGGTAGGTCCAGACTGTCTGCTTGCTGGTTCTGACACTGAGATACGTGACCACGAATGCCAGCGCAGTCAATCCGGCAGCGGCGAATCGAAAAACCGAAGGCGAGTAGCCCGCATGCCACAAACCCATTCGCTGAGACCACTTGGGGAACCAGATAGCCTCTTCCGCATTGTGAAGAGCGACTACAATCGGAAAAAGCCATTGCAGATTTCGGAAGCTCATCCCTCAAATGCCCGGTTATTGCTTAGTTTACGCATATGGTTGGGAATTTTCATTCTCGGCCTCGTGTTCAGCGGACTCACTGCTTTTCCACTTCAAACAGAGCTGCACTGGACTTTGGCCGTCGCTTCGCAGCTGGGGATTTCGCAGCAATCCGCGTTGATGACGTGGCTTGGGCAGGTGGACCAGGCACTCACCGTAACAGGCCGGCGATACCCTTTTCTCGCGTACGGGACGGACTGGTTAGCATTCGGGCACTTAGTGATCGCCCTGGCATTCCTGGGCGCTTGGCATGACCCGGTCCGTAATAAGTGGTTATTCTCATTCGGATTACTTGCCTGCGCGGGCGTTCTCCCGCTAGCCCTGATCGCCGGGTCTCTGCGTGGCATCCCGCTCTATTGGCGCGCAATCGATTGTAGCTTCGGAATCCTTGGAGCAATCCCACTATTAATTTGCATTCATTATGTAGCCCGCATCGAGTTCAACCTGCGCAAGCGATGATATCCTCCCTCATATAAAGGAGTGAATTCGTGCTTCTGCTTGCCGCGACGCTTCTGTTCTTCCTGCACTACGAGATCACACGCCCACCCGGCTTATGTCGTATCGACCGCGCAGAGCACCCAGTTTCTGAGCAAATTTGATCCAGATGGAAATCTAATCTATCGCGTCAATCTCAATCCCTCGGTTAGTATCTATTCGAGCGTCGAGACCGTGGATGGATCGCCTGATGGAAGTCATCCCATCTATTCCACGTTTCTGCCGGGCGGCTCAACTCCAACTTCTATTGCTCCTGTTTCGGGAGGCGGCGCGCACTTCACGAGCGCGACCTCGGGCACATTTGCGAGCGGCGCCTCCACGCCGTCGGAGATCACTACGATGGAGCTATCACCCGGCGGAAATGACATAACGAATCGGGTGACAACCTCTCTTGGCTCTCGTGGAATGCGTTACCAAACGGCGTGAATTTCGCTGCTATTGTGAGGGCCGCGGGCCTAGGTGTGGCGTCCGACGGAGCCCGAGGTATCATCGTGGCGGGCACGAGCCAGTTGACGCGGCTGATTCCCGCGACCGAAGCGCAGCCTACCATCCTGGGCCGTGCCAACGTGGCCGCGTACGCGGTGAGCCCCGCATCCCGAGGGGCTTGGCGGGCACGCAGGTGTACTTCCACTCCGTCCCTGGGCCCATTCTCTTCGCTGGCGCGAACCAGATCAACGCTATCGTGCCCTTCGAGATTACAGGGCAAACCGTCAACGTGATGGTGCAGGTGAATGAAGTCGCAAGCAACACTGCCAGCTTGCCCCAGCCCGCGGCGGACCCGCAGGTTTTTCAGTCGCTCGACCCAACATTACCGGGTTTCAGCTTCGCCATCGCCGTGAACCAGGATGGTACTTTGAACTCTCAACAGAACCCAGCGAACCCGGGAACCATCGAGACGTTGCTGACCCTTACTCCTACGGATGGGGAACGCGCACCTTCGTATCTAATCCCCGTTCTTCCCGTTGGCGTGGAAACGTGCCAAGGATATTTTGAGGGCACGCCATCTGCGCCATGGATGCCGTGCCAAGTCTTCTACGCCGGCTCCATGCCGCGTTCTATCTCCGGACCCCATGGCCCCCGCAGTAAGGCGCTTGATTCTAGAACAACGCCAGCTTGATCTTAAGGAACTTCTTGGGATTCGCATGCATGTCCTTCACCAACGCGGCAGCTTCCTTGGTGGCCCCGTTTAACGAATCATATAGCGAAGGATTCACCATCAACTGCCCAATAGTTCCCTGACCCGCATTGATGTGGTCGATCGCCGCATTGACCTTGGCCACCACCGCATCCAATTGCTTGTAAAGTTCGTCGTCCGTCAGCAGCTTCCCTGCCGAGCCCTTGCCTGCATTCAGGTTGTCCAGCATCTTATGGGCTTCCTGAAGAGACGCGCGCGCTTCATCATAAAGCGCGTCATCGTGCAGGAGTTTACCGGCCGAGCCGTGACCTTGCTGCAGTTGCGCCAGCATGTCATCCAGACGCTGAATCGGCCTCCTGATCTCCTGATACAAATCGTCCTCGTAGATCAGCTTGCTCAAAGTGCCTTTACTGGTGCGGATATCATGCACTATTTGGCTTAACTCGTCGGCGGTCTGGTTCACCTGCTTATAGAGCTTGTCGTCTTTCAGCAGCAACCCGACGTTCCCCTGGCCGCTGCTGATGTAGCTCAACAGCGAATCGGCTTTGCCGACAATCCCCTGGAACTGAGTCAGAATGCTGGCCGTCTGAGACAGCAACTGCGGGATGTCCGTCACCGCCTGGCTGGCAATTTCACTATCGTCGGCAACATGCTCGGCGCTCTTGCCCTTCTCGATATTGATGAACTTGTCGCCCAGCAGATTCGCTGCGCTAATCCCCGCCACGGAGTCTTTCGGAATCTCGTCCTGGTATTTCTTCAGGATCGCCATGTCGATCTCGATGTAGCGATGAGGGTTCTTCTCGCCCGTCAGACGGATATGTTCGATATCGCCCACCGGGATGCCGTTCAACCGCACGGCCGAACTCTCGGCCATCGCCGCCGAGTCTTCCATGAACGTCCGCAAATGAATGCGGCGCTCGAAGAACTTGGTGTTCGAAGTCAGCAGCAGAATCAGAGCGCCGGCGATCAGCAGCGCCGCCAGCGCCGTCAGCCCGACGCGCAACTGCGACCAGCGAACTCGATTGGGAGATGGCATTCTTCAGTCTCTTTTCACGAACTTCTTCACATACTCATCGGTAGAGCTTTCCAGCTTTTCCTGAACACCTTCAAAAATCAGGCGGCCTTCCTTCAGCACCATGAAGATCGTTTTCGCGGCGGCGGTTCGATCCGGCACCAACTGGCCATCTTCCGGATTGTAGCGGAAATTGGCCACCAGATTGCCATCCTGATAGCGATAGGTGACAACCATGGCAGTGGTGTTATCCACATCGCGCTCCTTGATAATCAGCGCCATAATGGTGTGCGCGGTAATCGGGTCGAGCCCCGCCGTCGGGGAGTCATACAGCAGCAGCGTGGGCTTGGCGACTACTGCCCGTGCAATCGCCGCCCTGCGCCGCATGCCCCCCGAAAGTTCCGCGGGCGTTAGTTTCAACGTCTTGCCCAGTTCCACAAAATCCAACGCTTCCTGGATGCGGGCGTGTGTTGCGGCCATATCCACCTTGGCCGCGGGCTTCCCCTTGACGTCGCGCCTGGTCAACAAGGGATAGGCCACGTTGCGCTCAACGGTCATTGAATCGAACAGAGCGCCCTCCTGAAACAGAACCCCCACGCGCTGCCGCAAATCGAAAAGATCCCGTTCGCGCTTGTCCTGAATCTCCTCATTGAAAAGGGAGACCTTCCCGCTGCATGCGCAATCGAGCCCGATCGCTGTTTTCAACAGTACGGTTTTCCCGCTGCCGGCCGCGCCCAGCACGATCCTGGTTTCGCCTTCTTTTAATTCGAAGCTCACGTCCTTCAGCGCTTCAAAATCGCCGAACCGGACCGTAACGTCCTCAAACCGCAGCATGCTTTCCATGGGCTTAGGTGGAGCTCACGAAGATCTTGGTAATGATGGCCGTGAGCACGAAGATCCACATGGAAGCCGTCACCATCGCCTGCGTAGTCGATTTGCCCACGCCCTGTGTTCCACCCGTCGTATTCAGCCCGTAGTAGCAGCCCACCAGAGAAACGGCGAATGAGAAGATGAACGGCTTCAGCAGCCCCTGAACCACGTCGCTCCATTCCAGCGCCTGCCAGGAAGTGGTCCAATACTGATGCGCGCGCAAATGATATACCAGGGCCGAAACCACATAGCCGCCCACCATGCCGATAAAATCCGCGATCACCGTGAGGCAGGGAAGCATGATTGCCGTGGCGAGCATGCGCGGAGTCACCAGTTTCTGAATCGGATCGATCCCCAGCGCCCGCATGGCATCGATCTGTTCGGTGACCTTCATCGATCCCAGTTCACTCGCCATGCCCGACGAGTTGCGCCCGGCGATCATCAGCGCCGTGAGCACCGGCCCCAATTCGCGCACCAGAATAATGGCCACCACTTCGCCAGTGCGTTCGGTCTGGCCGTACTGGCCCAGCGCACGGCCCATCTGCAGCGCCATGACGATCCCGCTGAAGAAGCCGGTGAAGACGGCAATGGTCAAGCTGCCCACACCGATGGTGTCCATCTGGATCAGGACGTCGTCCCAGTAATGTGGGCGGCGCCACACGTTCCCGATCGCCTGACCGGCCAGAATTGTGAAGTCTTGCAGTCCTTGTATGGGGGCTTTGAAATAATCCAGCAAGGTTTATCGATGCTAACATACAGACCGTAAATGAAAGGCCTAACCGATATTCCAGGGCTGCGCGTAGGCCACGCGTCGGACTTCGATGCTCTCACCGGCTGCACGGCCATACTTTGCTCTGCAGGAGCCGTTGGCGGCGTGGATATTCGAGGCTCCGCCACGGGGACTGTGGAGATTGATACGCTTCACCCCGGTCACATTGTGGACAAGGTCCATGGCATCGTGCTCGCGGGCGGAAGTGCTTTTGGTCTTGAAGCCTCCAGCGGCGTGCGTCGTTATCTGGAGCAGCATGGCATCGGCTTCGATACCGGCGTGGCGCGCGTCCCTATCGTACCCGGTGCGATTCTTTTCGATCTGGCGATTGGCAAACCCGGAATTCGGCCGGGTCGGGAAATGGGAGAAGCGGCTGCCGCCGCGGCTTCAGATCAGGGTGTGCAGGAAGGCTGCGTAGGCGCGGGCACGGGCGCAACCGTCGGAAAGCTCTTCGGCAGGAAGCGCGCTATGAAGAGCGGCATTGGTTCGTATACCGTCACTCTGAGGGACGGCGTCATGGTGGCGGCGCTGGTGGCCGTTAACGCTCTGGGGGACGTGCGCGATCCCCAGACTGGGGCGGTTGTTGCCGGTGCACGGGTTTCCGAGGCGGGCAAGGAGTTCGTTAATTCCCAGAAAGCCATGATGGAAGGCGCTGTTGGTGGCTTTCGGAATACTACTTTGGCTGTGGTCGCGACCAACGCTCAATTGACCAAAGTGGAAACCAATAAGCTCGCTGCGCTGGCCAGCATTGGCGTTGTGCGAAGTATCGCCCCAGTGAATACGATGTCCGATGGCGACGTTACGTTTGCTTTATCGCTCGGCGCTTCCCGCGTAAACGTGGACGTGCTGGGCCTTGCGGCTATAGAAGCCGTTGAGCAATCGATTCTTCGTGCCGTACGGTTGGCCCGCAGTATGGGCGGATTGCCAGGGCTATCGTCTTAATATGCGCTCATTTGCAACCGAGCCAGTAAACGTCTCCAGAATCTCGTCGTTCCGCGCGGAGAGCTTCCCTTACTCCGGCCCTTACCCCTGGCTCGACCGGCCCGATGCCCTCGACCGCATTGACGGCAAGCTGCAAGCCGGCGAAATCACGGACGAGCAGGCCCGCCAATGCCGCTTTTGGAACGCTCACGGTTACATTATCGTCCCAGACTTAGTGGAGCATCAGACTTTGGACGACGTGTGGGATGAGTACCAAAGCGCCGTCGATTCGGGTCGCATCAAACTCCCTACCGAGTCCGCCGGTGAAGGTGACCGTCATCCGGGCCGCTTCCTGAATCCCCACAAGAAGCTCGCGGCCTTTTGTCAGATCCTGAAGCATGAAGCGCTTCTCGGCTGGATTCACCTGCTCACCGAACGCCAACCGAGGATTCTACAGACCATTACCTCGCACAAAGGATCCCAGCAAGGAATTCACTCCGATTCAATTCACATGACTACTTATCCGCTCGGTTATCTCACTGCCGCGTGGATTGCGTTTGAGGACATTCACCCCGACTCCGGTCCGCTCGTCTTTTACCCCGGCAGCCATCGCCTGCCGTACGTATTCAGCAAAGATGTAGGGCTCAGCGAGGCGGAATACAAGCAGCGCGGCTACACTTCCTATCACGAACGATACGAGCCTTACATCCGACGTCTGGTGGAAGATCATCAAATCGAGCCGCATTACTTTCATGCTTCTAAGGGAGACACACTCGTCTGGCACGCCAATTTGATTCATGGTGGTTCGGCCCGGCGTGATCTGGCGCTTTCGCGGAAGGCGTTGGTGGTTCACTTCTTCGTGAAGGGCGCGTTTGTCTATCATGACCTGGCCGCTGCGAAGTCACGCCAGCAGTATCTGGGGACGTGCCTGCTCCGCGATAAGCGCGGCAAACTGAGCATCCGTGGGTGAGGTGAGATATGCGCTTCCACTTGCCTCGCTCGGAAGGAGCACTGTACGCTGGAACTTGCCCTCCGACTGGTTTTCCGATACCGACCCGAAAGCGCTCGAGGTGTTTCTCGAACTACAGCGCAGGATGTCGCCCTCGGAAAAGCTGGAGCGGGTTTTCAAAGCCAACGCGATGATGCACTCGCTTGCCGAGGCCGACGTCAGGCGTCTCTATCCACACGCCGATGACCGCGAGGTTTTTTTGCGAGCCGCGGCGCGCCGTCTAGGTCCCGACCTGATGAACAAAGTCTATGGCTGGACGGATACCGCGTGATCGATTCACTCGAAGCTCTTGAGCTGCTCGCTTCCGTCTTCGATCGATTCGGCATCGAGTATATGGTGGGCGGCTCGGTTGCCAGTTCCATCACTGGCCTGTGGCGCGCAACCCAGGACATCGACATCGTGGCGCGCGTCCAGCTCGACCAAACCAAGCCGCTCGAACAGGCGCTCAACGCCAACTTTTATGCCGACGGCGAAGCAATGCGCGACGCAATCAGGCGCGGCCGGGCGTTCAACCTGATCCACTACGCTTCGAGCCAGAAGTTCGACATCTTCCCGGTACTCGCCGAACCGTACTACGAAGTCGAGTTCGCGCGGCGGGTCATCACGGAACTACGCCTTCCCGACACTCGCGTTCTAAAGATTCCCACTGCAACGCCCGAAGACATCATCCTTGCAAAACTGGTTTGGTATCGCGATGGAGGATGTGCGTCCGACCGGCAACTCCACGATATTCGTGGCGTTCTCTTCGTCCAGACCGGACGGCTTGATTTTGACTATCTACGCAGGTGGGCAGAGAAACTTGGGTGTACCGATCTATTTCAGACGCTTCTCACTAGCTGAATTTTTTGTAAGCCACGCAATCGATCTCCACCTTCAGGCCCGGCATTGCAAACTGGCACACCACAGTCGTGCGAGCAGGCTTCGCATCGCCAAAGAATGCGGCGTAGATTTCGTTCATGGCCGCAAAATCTGCGCCATCGGAAAGAAACACGGAGCACTTCACCACATCCGCAACCGTCGCGCCCGCACCTTCTAAAACGCGCTTGATATTCGCCAGCACCAAGGTTGTTTCGCTCTTGATATCGCCCAAAGTGAGCTGCTGCGTCTCCGGGTCCACCGGAACTTGCCCCGATACAAAAATGAAATCCCCCGCGCGCACGGCAGGTGAATAAGGCCCGCGCGGCGCCGGGATCCCCGGCGGACTCAATCGTTCAATCATCTAGTGACCCTCCGCTTCCAACAATCGTTCCACTTCAATGGCCGCCATGCAGCCCGCGCCCGCTGCTGTAATCGCCTGCCGGTACACGCGGTCCTGGACGTCTCCCGCATGGAAGACGCCTTTGATATTCGTCCGCGCTCCACCGTGTGAAACGATGTACCCGTCCTCGTCCGTATCGATCTGCCCGCGGAAAGGTTTCGTATTTGGAATGTGCCCGATGGCGACAAAGAAGCCGTCCACGTCCTGTTCCCAAACCTCGCCCGTCACGACATTGCGCAGCTTCACGCCGGTCACGATGGACTGTTTCACATCATGGATATCTTCCACCACGGTATTCAGCAGGAACTTGATCTTCGGATTCGCCTTGGCGCGATCGATCATGATCTTTGAAGCGCGGAAAGCGTCCCGCCGGTGCACCAGCGTCACTTCCGACCCAAATCGCGAAAGGAAGTTGGCTTCTTCCATAGCAGAATCGCCGCCGCCGGTCACCATGATCTTCTTGCCGCGATAGAAAAATCCATCACATGTCGCGCAGGAACTGACGCCGTGGCCGATCAGCTTCTGCTCATTTGGCAGCCCCAGCCAACGAGCCGACGCACCCGTGGCGATGATCACGGTCCGCGTTTCCATCCACTCGCCTTCCACCTTCAACCGGAAAGGCCGCGTTGAAAGATCCGCTTCTTCCACGGCGCCATGAACGTATTCGGCGCCAAAACGTTCGGCCTGTTTCTTGATGTTCTCTACCAACTCCGGACCATTTATTCCTTCGGGAAAGCCTGGAAAGTTCTCGACCTCGGAGGTGATGGAGAGTTGCCCTCCGGCGTCAAGCCCGGAAACGACCAGCGGCTTCAAATTGGCGCGCGCCGCATAGACGGCCGCGGTGTTTCCAGCGCAGCCCGAACCGATTATTACAACGTTATGCATGGATTGCTTTGACCTGAAAGGGAAGTCCCAATGTAGCATTTGAGCATGGCCCGACCGGATTGGATGAACCGAAATGTGATCGGCATGACTGTAACGAGCTTCCTGTCCGACGCTTGCTATGAGATGGTTTTAGCGATTCTTCCCGGCTTCCTTCCACTCATTGGAGTCTCCGCGGCGGCGCTCGGATGGATCGAAGGTGCGTCCGACGCGTTTTCCAGCTTCCTGAAGCTGGGCGCGGGGTGGTATTCGGACCGTATCGGCCATCGCAAACGGATGGTGGTGACGGGCTACTTTTTCACCGGAACCGGCCTCTCGCTCTTCTCCATCGCGCATTCCTGGCCCATCATTCTGACCGGCCGCTTGATCAGTTGGTTCGGCAAGGGCATGCGGGGGTCGTTGCGCGACGCGATGCTATCGGAATCGGTTGACCCTTCGGTGCGTGGCAAGGCTTTTGGTTTCCATCGCGCGGGCGATACGCTTGGGGCTATTGTGGGTCCGCTGGCCGGTGCGGGACTGATCGCGATTCTGCCGCACCAACCAGCCGATCACTCCTTCCGTCTGATGTTCGTCTTGTCGCTGATTCCGGGACTTGGCGCGCCCCTGGCCTTCGCTCTAATAGTGCGCGAAACAAGAAAGAAGGCGTCTCCGAAAACCAGTCTCTGGAGCGCGATCGGAGCCTTGCCTCGGCCTTACAGGCGGTTTCTCGCCGGCATTGGGATCTTCGGTCTGGGAGATTTCTCTCCGACTCTGTTGGTGCTCGCGGCGGCCACGCTGCTCGGTCCGCGGTTTGGAGCGGTCACGGCCGCCCAGTTCGCCGCGCTTCTTTATGTACTCCGGAACATCGTCTATGCGGCGGCCTCATACCCTATCGGCGCGTTGGGCGACGTGCGAGGTAAAACCAGGCTCCTCGCGGCGGGGTTTGCGGTTGGCGCTGCAACGGCCGCGCTGGCCGCTGCGCTCTTCGCAAAAGGCAGTGGGGGTTTGGCGCTACTTGCCCTGTTGTTCGCCCTGAGCGGAATCTTCGCCGCGGCACAGGACACGCTGGAAGGCTCAATTCCGCCGGAGTTATTGACACCCGAAACGCGCGGCACCGGATTCGGGATGCTGGGCGCCGTGAATGGCGCCGGGGATTTGGTGGCCAGTGCTTTGGTAGGGACGCTGTGGACTGTAGTGTCACCCGTGGCCGCGTTTGGAGCCGCTGCCTTGATTATGGCGATGGGGGCCGTGTGGACCGGCACCGTGCCCCAAAAGGCGCCAACCAATTGACTTATGATTGGGCCGTATCAGAGCATCTCAAGGCGCCAAGGTGCGCATAATCGCCAAACCCGCAAACACACAAGCGATAGCCACGCCAACCGATCCCACAACATACATCGCCGCGCCCGCCATTTGACCGCGCTCCCACAATAAGGCGGCATCCAGCGAGAAAGCGGAGAACGTAGTGAATCCACCCAGAATTCCGGTCGTGAGAAACAAAGGCAATAACTGTCCGCCGCGGCCGTGAAAAGCGAACCAACCCGCAATCAACCCCATGGCAAGCGATCCAACCGTGTTCACAAACAGCGTGCCATAAGGGAAGTTCACCCCGATCAGGGCGGCACTTGCCTGGTTAACGGCATGCCGCAGCATCGAGCCAATCCCGCCGCCAGCAAAAATAATGAGAAATCCCACAGCACGATGACCCATACTTCACTCCTCATTTGCGCCGCGTTCTAAACAGCGGCGTTAGTAGTAGGAGTCATCAGCCGGAAAAGGGCGGTTATCGGGGGAACTCCATCCCCATCGACATCGAAGCTCTTATCATAACTTGCTAAAATTTCCCCGTGTCGTCAGTACCCGCTACAGTCCCGCAGGAGCAATATTCGCGGGAAGCAGTGCGCCGGGTTCTCGGCGTCTCTGAGAAACGCCTGAAGAGCTGGGAGACCGCGGGCCTCATTCCGCATTCGGAATCTTTCACGTTCAAGGACCTTATCGCTCTTCGCGCGCTGCACCAACTGGTCAAGAACAAAATCGCTCCCAGGCAAATCAAGCGGGCCATCGATTCCCTGAAGACCAAACTGACCGGCATCGAGAAACCGCTCAGCGAACTCCGCATCTTTTCCAACGGCAAAACCATTGAGGTCCAGATCTCGGGTCAAAAGATGGAAGCAATCAGCGGTCAGCTGCTTTTCGATTTTGAAGCACGCGAACTGGGCGCCGTGCAAACATTGGAGCGCAGACTCGAACCGCCGAAAGTGGCTGCCGACGAGGCCGAGCAATGGTTCCAGCGCGGCCTCACGCTGGAAGAAACGGGCGCGCCGCCGGACTTGGCGTTGGAGGCCTATCGCAAAGCGATCGAATTGAACCCCAACGCGGCTGGAGCACTGGTGAATCTGGGGACCATCGCGTTCCGCCGCCAACGCCTTCAGGAGGCCACCGTCTACTACCAGCGCGCCATCGAGGCAGACCCGCGGTATCCCCTCGCGCATTTCAACCTCGGCAATGTGTTCGACGAAATGGGCCAGTTGGACCCCGCCCGCGAGCAATACGAACTCGCCTTGCGCCTGAACCCCACCTATGCCGACGCCCACTTCAATCTCGCCTTGGTCGCCGAACGGAAAAGTGATCATCTGCGCGCCTTGAAGCACTGGAAGGCCTACCTGAAACTCGACCCCTCCAGCAACTGGGCCGACCAGGCCCGCAAACAGCTCGAACAGTTGCGCCGGCTCACCGTAGTCGAATAACTCGTCACGCTATCCTAAATGTTTTGGAGTCAACTGTTTGAATCGCATTACACAAGCCTTTCGCGCCTTCTTCGAATTGCTGTTCACCGGCAAACTACCGGACAATCTGATCAGCGAACTCGGCCTTGCCGTACGCGCCGCCAAGCCCGTCGCAAAACCCGCGCCAGCAGTTCCCAAGCCCAGCGCGGCAGATGGCGCACTCCAGCTGCTTGGCATCCTGCAGCGCGACGGCCGCATGCTGGATTTTTTCCTTGAAGATGTTTCACCGTATACCGATGAACAAGTGGGAAATGCGGTCCGCGGCGTCCACGCCCCGGTAAAGGAAACCCTGGAGCGCTTTTTCAAGTTCGCCCCGGTCATCGACGGCGTGGAGGGCACAGCCGTGCAGGCGCCGGGCAAAGACCCCGCGCTGGTCAAGTTCCTCGGCAATGTCCCCGCCACTCCACCGTCAGGAGGCGTGTTGCGCCATCGCGGATGGCAGGTGACGCAGGTCGATTTTCCGGCCTTCCCCGCAAGCCAGAATCTGAAATTAATCGCTCCGGCCGAGCTCGAGATCGAATAGCGTGCCGCAGGTTATCGGAATCGATCTCGGAACCACGAACTCGGCGCTTGCCTTCACGCCCGGTTCAGAATCGAGCGCGCGAATTTTCCCAATACCGCAGCTTGCCGGCCCGGGTGAAGTGCGCGCCGAATCCCTGCTGCCGTCGTTCGCCTACCTCCCCGGTCCCGGCGAATTCCCGGCTGGCTCGCTCGCGCTCCCGTGGGACGAAAACCCCGCCCTTATTGTCGGCCAATTCGCGCAGCGTCGTGGACTCGAAAACTCCGGCCGGCTGGTTTCATCCGCCAAGAGCTGGCTCTCCAGCACGGCGGCCGACCGTACCGCACCCATTCTCCCTTGGCAAGCCCCCGAAGGCGTCCGCAAAATCTCGCCGATCGACGCCTCCGCCGCATACCTCGGCCATCTTCGAGAGGCTTGGAACAGCGCTCACCCCGACGAACCCCTGGAACAGCAGCACGTGCTGGTCACCGTCCCCGCCTCGTTCGACGAATTTGCCCGCGAACTCACTCTACAGGCCGCGAAGCAGGCTGGCTTCGGCGAGGTCACCCTTCTCGAAGAACCGCAAGCAGCCTTCTACGCGTGGTTAGACGCTCACCCCAACTGGCGCGAAATTGTATCCGCAGGCGATCTGATCCTGGTAGTGGATATCGGCGGCGGCACGACGGACTTCTCTCTCATCGCCGTGGAGAATCGGGAAGGCGATCTCGCATTGGAGCGCATCGCGGTGGGTGAACACATTTTGTTGGGTGGCGACAATATTGATCTCGCACTGGCCCACGTGATCGCCGCGCGCCTCGCCGAAAAAGGCACGCGCATTGATAACTTCCAACTCACCGCGCTATGGAGTAACTGCCGCGCCGGCAAAGAGCACTTGCTCGCGGAGAACTCCAAAGAAGGCAAGTTCCCCGTCACCATTCTGGGCCGTGGCAGCAAGCTGATCGGCGGTTCCATCAAAGCCGACCTGCTGCGCACCGACATCGAGCAGGTTCTGGAAGGCTTCTTCCCGGTGGTGGCTCCGACCGATATGCCGCAGCGGCGGCGCGGCGGCGTCGTTGAACTCGGCCTGCCCTACGCATCCGACGCCGCCGTCACGCGTCATTTAGCCCGCTTCCTCTCCACCGCCAAGACCGGCGAATTCGCGCGACCCACGCATGTGCTCTTCAATGGCGGCGTGCTCAGGGCGCCGTTCGTGCGGGAGCGCCTCTTCAGCGTTCTCAGCGAATGGCTCGGCACGCCCATCAAAGCCTTAAGTGGCGAAGATCTGATGCACGCGGTGGCTCGCGGGTCCGCATACTATGGGGCTGCGCGTCGCGGCAAAGGCGTGCGCATTCGCGGCGGCGTTTCGCGATCTTATTACGTTGGCGTTGAAAGCTCCATGCCCGCCGTACCCGGCATCCCCGCGCCCATCAAAGCACTCACTGTCGCCCAGTTCGGAATGGAAGAAGGGACGTCGGCCACCGTACCCAGCCGCCCGTTCGGACTCGTCGTAGGAGAACCCGCGGAGTTCCGCTTCTTCTCTTCCGCCACGCGCAAGAACGACGCCCCTGGCGATGTCATTGAAGATCTCGGTGGCGACTTGGAAGAAATGCCCGCCATGCAGGTCGACCTCGAACATGAGACCGGCGGCGTTATCCCCGTCACCTTTGAAACCGTCATCACCGAGCTCGGCCAGTTGCAGCTATGGTGCGTGGCGGCGAATGGGCGTCGCTGGAAGCTAGAGTTCAATGTTCGAGAGCGACTCGCCCAATGAACATCGGCATTGACCTCGGCACCACCAACTCAGCGCTGGCCTGGATCAATCCGGCAGAAGCGGATGACCTCAGTTTCCCGCCCATCCACGTCTTCGACGTGCCGCAGCTTGTAGCCCCACATCGCATCGAGCCGCGTCGCACGCTGCCTTCGTTTCTGCTGCTCGAAGAAGGCCAGCCCGTGGGCGCGTACGCGCGGGAGCAAGGCGCGCTATTGCCCACCAAGCTGGTGCACTCCGCCAAAAGCTGGCTCTCCAATTCGCAAGTGGACCGCACCGCTAAGATCCTTCCCTGGGATTCGCAGGAAGCCGCACGCAGCTTATCGCCTGTGGAAGTTTCCGCCCGCTATTTGGCCAAGTTTCGAGAGGAATGGGACAAATCCGGCAAGCCCGATCTCGCATCGCAGAACATCGTTCTCACCGTGCCCGCTTCCTTCGACGAGGAAGGCCGCGAGCTCACCGTAGAGGCCGCACGGCAAGCCGGCCTTCCGCAGCTTACGCTCATTGAAGAACCGGCCGCGGCATTTTATTCCTGGATCGCGGGCAACCTCACGCAATCTCGCAAGCGGCTGTTCGATGGCCAAACCGTTCTGATCTGCGACGTAGGCGGCGGCACCAGCGACTTCAGTCTCATCCGTGTTGGCCGTGAAAACGATCGCATCGAATTCACCCGCACCGCCGTGGGCAGGCATCTGCTGCTGGGCGGCGATAATCTCGATCTCACGCTTGGCTGGCTGGTTGAAAACAAGCTCGGCGTCGCGCTCTCTCTGCGGCAACGCAGCGGCCTGCGGCGGCAGTGTTCGTCCGCCAAAGAGCGCCTGCTCTCCGATCCCAAGCTTGCGAGCGTCGAAATCACGGTGCTGGGCAGCGGTTCTTCCCTTGTCGGCAAGACAATGAAGACCGAGATCCTGCGCGAGGAGGCTCTCGAGCTCACACTGGAAGGCTTCCTGCCCATCACCGAACGCGCCGCCCGGCCTCAGGATGAGAAGCGCAGCCTGTTCCGCGAACTCGGCCTGCCCTACGAAACCGATCCCGCCATCACGAAACACCTGGCCGCGTTCCTCGACACAGCTGGGCAGATTCCGGATGCGATCCTGTTCAACGGCGGCTTCTTCATCCCGGAAATTTGCCGTGAACGGGTGGCCGACGCGCTGGAACATTGGTACGGCAAGCGCCCCGAGATCTTCGACAATCGCGACCTTGATCTGGCTGTCGCGCGCGGCGCGGCCTACTACAGCTACGTACGTTCCACCGGCTCCGGCGTTATCGTGCGTGGCGGGTTGCCGCGTGCCTATTTCATCGGGCTCAGCGACGAGAGCGCGGTTTGTCTGGTCCCGCGCGGCGCGGAAGAAGGCACCACGCTGGAGGTCGACCGGGACGATTTACACGTGGTCGCGAACAGGCCGGTCAGCTTCGCGCTGTACAGTTCGCTGGCGCGTTCCGAAGACGCGCCGGGCCAACTGGTTCCCATCGAACCGGAGTTTCGCCGCCACTCGCCGTTGCAAGCGGTATTGCGATTTGGGAAGCAGGGGGAACGCGAAGTCCCCGTCAGGCTGGGCGCGCGCCTGACCGAGATCGGCACGCTCGAAACCTGGTGCCAGTCGAAGATCAGCGAGCATCGCTGGCGCCTGCAATTCGAACTGCGTAAAGGTACACCGGATGGGCCAGTGGCTCCGTCACGACCTGCGGCTATCGTCAGCGAAGAAGCGGTGAAGAGCGCGGCGGCTCTGGTGCAATCCGTCTTCAGCGCGACCTCGACAGTCGCGCCCGAAGAGTTGCCGGCACGTCTCGAACAGTTACTCGGGCTGGGCCGTAACTCATGGCCCGTAGCGGCCGCTCGCGAACTGGCCGACGCGTTTCTCACTGTGGTGGACGGGCGGCGGTTCAGCCCCGCGTATGAGGTGCGCTGGTTGAACTTGTGCGGTTTCTGCCTGCGTCCCGGCTTCGGCTTTCCCGGCGACGAATACCGCGTCGAGCAAGCGCGCCGCGTCTACTCCGGCGGCCTGCAATTTGCCAATCAGGCTCAGAATGAGATCGATTGGTGGATCTTTTGGGGACGCCTGGCGGGCGGCATGAACCGCAACCAGCAGGTGGATATCTTCCAGCGCTTATCCGGCGTGCTGCTGCCGCGCCGCAATGAGAAACGGCAGCGCATCAATTCCAGCCTGATGCGCGAGATGTGGCGCACCGCGAGCAGTCTGGAACTTCTGCCCGCCGGTACCCGCACCGAATTGGGCGACGCCATCCTGCGCAACGCCAAGGCGGGGCAGTTTTCCTCCAACGACTTCTGGTGCCTCTCCCGGTTGGCAGCTCGGCAACTCTTCTATGGACCGGCGAACCAGGTGCTGCCCGCCGCAACCGCCGCTCGCTGGGTCGAAGCTTTGTTGAAGGTTCCCGGCGCGGAGGAAGCGCTGGCCTCTATCGCGCGACACACCGGTGACCCGGTGCGCGACCTGCCACCGGCGGTCTTTGATGCGGTGCGCACGAAGCTGACGGATGAGCGTCACCTGGCGATTCTAGAAGGCGATGAGAGCCCCGATGAACGGGCTATGGGACGGATTTTCGGCGAGAGTCTGCCAAGCGGACTGCGATTGACTATTGGGAATCCGTAACGCGAAGGTGGGGCAGGCCCTTGGCACGTCCGGCTAACCTCAAGGTACAACCTGCACCTGAACGTCACCTAACACGTAGGTGGTCATGGCGTTGAAGCTGCAGCCTCCGAAAGGAGAGAAACCGCAGGGCACCGGGGAGAGGTAGACTAGCTTTGATCCGTCGGGCGAGATCTTTGCGAAGAATACTTGGGTGCTGGTTGACCCTACTTAGCTGCCGCCCACGTACACATTTCCTGAAGGGTCCGTCTTGACCAGCGTCGGAGTAGCGCCACTTGGCAGCAGACTGGAGAATTGAACGCTCGCACCAAAGACCGGCGCGGCCAAAAGAGTGAGCAAGATGGCGGGATTTCGTAAGCACATCATGCCCGCGATTATATTCCCAATGGAGTAGCGCGGATGTAAAGTTAGGTAACTACTCCTGTACTCCGAGCCACCATCCACCTAACTTACTCGGATCAAACCAAGTTATATCCCGTCCAAACCAGCGTCCACTTGTCCAGGCGTTCTTATCCTTATTCTTGCCACTTAAGATGAATGCGATTGGACCTTCCCCAAACTTCTCAATGCGCTCCGAAACCCATGAATCCGCCCCCAGCGGCGCCGCAAAAATGACGGGGGAATCGGCGATCCACGCCAGTTCCGCACCGAACTTCTGGTCGACCTGGCGCAATGCTCGCGGCGCGTCGGGATACACGAGTCGAAAGCGATCCAGCGCATCGGAAAGTTTGGAAACCGCAATTACTACACGTAAGACGCCTGCTTCATCTCGATTCGACGCCTTGCCGCTGGGGAACGCCCGGTTCTGCCGCGGCGTTTCATCCGTGATCAGGAACGGAAATAGCGGTCCTTCCAGGTCTCCGGTTTTCCACTTCAACGGGACGCCATCCGGGCGGGTTCGCCCGCCTTCAACTACCTTGACCGGAAAGCCTTCGCTCCGAATCCGGGCCACTTCCGCATCGAAGGACGCAGGCCGCACCGCCCAGGCGCATGGCCCCGCATCACCTTGAATGAACTGACTCCAATGATGCGCCGCCAGGGCCGCTGGATCGTAACCAGCTTGTGGTGCGATCAACTCAATGTAAGATCCATCGGGGAAACTCGCGATGGCCATCTCGGTGGCGTGGTTGGTATGCGGGCCACCCGATTCAAAATGCAATCCCGCCGAGGCGAGTTGCTGCTCCATCACAGCGAGGTTCTTACCCGCTACAGTTACATGATCGATCTTCAAATCCGCTCCAGCAGCGACCACTGGAATTACCAGGAGGAGAGCACGGAAGTCCATGCTCCTATTTTTGATCGAACAGCCCGGAGCGGCCGACGCGCTCGCCCTTCAGCATCACCATGGAGATGGAAGACAGCGCCTTCACGTCCTGCAAAGGATTGCCATCCACCAGCAGGAACGTAGCTTCTTTGCCCTTCTCAATGGTGCCGAACCGGTTGCCCGCACCTAGCAGCTTCGCGCCGTTTGCCGTCGCAGCTTGCAGCGCTACAGGAATCGGAATACCTGCCGCGACCCATAGCTCCACCTCGCGCTGCACAGTGGGCCCATGCATCACGAGGAAATTGCCGGCGTCCGAGCCCGTCACCAACATCACTCCAGCCTTCCACGCGCGCACCAGGTTTCGGTTACCTTGTTCCAGAGACATCGGGTACTTGCCAATGGCCTTGCGAGCTTCAGCCATCTCGGCCGACATCGCCGCCTTGCGTGTACCGATGATGAGTTCCTGTGGCGTCACCTGCTGCACGAGAGAGTTATTCAGGATGGTCGCGTTGCCGGCCGCGAAGTTAGTCATCCCTTCCACCACGCTCAGCGTGGGATCAAAGGCGATGCCCCTTGCTTTCATCTCCGCCAAAGTCGCCTCTGGGATATCGTCAACGTAAGAACCATGCTCGACGGAATTTGCGCCGATCGCGACCGCATCAATCACATCGGCGCTGCGTCCGGTATGGATTGACGCCGGTAGACCCTTGCGGTGAGCTTCATCCACGACGGTTCGCAGGATACCGATTTCCATCCTCTGGAAGGAATGCCCTTCGGCGCCTTCATCCAGAATCCCTTTGATGGCATTCACGTGCTGACCCGCCAGTGTGTCTACCATGCTGCGGGCTTCATCCACATTCCTCGGAATGCGCAGAAATTGCGCGTTAAATCCGGCGCGCACGGATTCTGGCATGTACCCCGCATACTCGGTTCCGTGACCTTTTTCCGCCGTGAATAAAGGACCACATATAAAGATTTCAGCTCCTAGCTTTTCGCCGGAGTTGAATAACTCGCGATACCGCAGGCTCTCCTTCAACTGGTCGCCGGCGCTGCGGACAGCGGTAACTCCGCTGTATAAGTAAGCCTCGAACTCATGTTGGGCGGACTTGTCTAGATCCCACTTACTCGGATCGTCATGGAATCCACCCGTAGTGCCAAAGTGAATGTGTACGTCTACTAGTCCAGGGAGCAGCGTCTTGCCTGCAGCATCGATGGCTTCAGCTTTCAAATCCTTGGCTTCCGGCGAGGTACCTTCGAAGATCTGCGCCACCTTTCCATTGCGCACCAGAACCGCTCCGGTCTCGATCACTCTTCCAGTCCCGGTGAAGATACGGGCATTGCGGATTAGTGCAGTCTGGCCGCGCTCCAGGTCGCGCATCAGGATCTTCGCCTTGTGCTGATCTTCCTTGGTATGTGCTTCCCATGCGCCAAGCACGATGAACGGGAAAAGCACAACCAACACCCAGAGTTTCGCGGTGGCCTTCAACTTCTCTTCTTTCTCCCAGCGGAAGAGCTTGGTTGCCAGGAAAATGCCAATCACTCCGGTAATCAACATTGCCGTCGCGGAAAGCCAGTTGTGCGCGAACGACTCACCCCTTTGCAGGATGCCGCCGAGCCCTGTCATCAGGTACTTGGCCGGGACAAACTCCACTACGCTCTGCAGCCACACGGGAAACAAGGTAACCGGGATGGTGATGCCGCTCAGGAACAGCATGGCCATGTAGATGGGCTGAATCAGAATCATGCTTTCTTGCATGGAGTTCACCACCGATGATACGATCAAGCCGATGGCGCGGAAAGCCAGGCAACCCAGGCAGGCGAATAGGAAGAACGACAGGAAATTCGACGGTAGTTTCATGCCGTAAACCACCATCGCGAGCACCACGGTTCCCACTAATGCGGGAATGTAGATCACAAGGCCGCTCATCATAGATGAGATTAACAACGGCAGCGGCGAAATCGGCGTTACCTTATATCGCCGCAGCACGTTGGTTTCGCGTTCCTGCACGGCCCGCATTCCGGCGCCGTAGAGTCCGTTGCCCAGTATCCCAAGCGCGGTCACCATGGAGACGACCTGGAAGATCACGTTGCCTTGGTCGGCGTTATATAACTGTCCGAATATGAAAAAGAACAGGAGCGGAAAGAAGTAATTGAAGAACAGAACCGACTTAGCCCGGAAGGCCAGCTTCATGTCTATCTTAAATAGTGCTATGTAAGCTCTCAGCATGCGTTCTTGGCCTCGCGGGCAGACTGAGGCGCCTGCCCCACCCCCGAATTAGGTTTCACGGAGCTTCTTCCCGGTCAATTCAATAAACACGTCTTCCAGCGTGGGCCGGTTCAATCTGACGTCATCAAGTTCCATGGAGTTCGCGTCCACCCACTTGACCATCTCGACTAACGTCCGAGCCGGCTTGGAAGAAGTTACATTGATGTGGCGCTTGTCTTCGCTCAACACGGCTCGAATGGCTTCCGGCCAATCGGGAAGCGCGCCTTGTTCCCACTCGCGGTTTAAGGTCATTTCGATGGCGGATTGCGTCGCGCTCTTCTCCTGCAATTCCCGGGGCGAACCGATCGCGATGATTTTGCCGGCATCCACAATCGCCACGCGATCGCAGAGCTTTTCAGCCTCTTCGATGTAGTGCGTTGTCATCAGGATGGTTCTCTTCTCTGCGCGCAACTCCTCGAGCAAATCACGGATTTCAAGCCGCACCTGCGGATCAAGACCCGTCGTAGGTTCATCAAGAAACAGAAGTTGCGGATCGTTGATCAGCGCCAGCGCCAATGCCAGCCGCTGCTTCTGGCCACCGGATAAGGTGGCGTATCCCGCGTCTTTCTTCTCCCAGAGTTGCAAGCGTTTCAGAAGCTGGTCGCCATCCACCGTGCGCGTGTAAAAGGCAGCGAACAGCGTTAGCGATTCCTTCACCGTAATCTTGTCCGGCAGATTGGTGGCTTGCAGACAAACCCCAATACGGTCCTTCAGCTTTTGTGTCTGCTGCTCCGGATCGAAATCGAGAACCTTGACATCGCCGGAAGTACGCGGACGCAAGCCTTCCAGAATCTCTACGGTCGAAGTCTTGCCCGCGCCATTGGGGCCGAGCAATCCAAACACTTCACCGGGACGTACTTCGAAGTCGATCCCTCGGACCGCCTCGACAGAGCCGTAGGATTTGATCAATCCTCGAACGTAGATTGCGTAGCCGTTGCTATCCATTGCGAACCGCTAGGGTGCTTCGTTTGCTGCCAAACAGCAGATAGATCAAGAGCCCAATCAGCAGCCAGGCGACGAAGCGGAACCAGGTCATTAACGGCAGACCCATCATCAACAGCAGGCAACAGGCGATGGAGAGCGCGGGAACAACGGGCACCCACGGCACACGGAAGCTGCGTGGACGGTCGGGCTGCTTCTTTCGCAAGACGATCACTCCAGCAGATACGACGATGAACGCAAAAAGGGTCCCGATATTTGAGAGTTCAGCGAAAGTGTCGATATCCCAGAGCCCGGCGGGCACTCCGACTACCAGTCCCGCGACCCAGGTACTGATGTGGGGCGTCCGGAACTTCGGATGCACGCGGCTGAAGATGCCCGGCAGCAGGCGGTCGCGCGACATGGCGAACCAGATCCGCGCCTGGCCATACTGATAAACCAGCAGTGACGAGATCATCCCGATGAGCGCGCCGATGGTGACCACCACCCTAAGCCGGTTATAGCCCAGGGCTTTCAAGGCGTCGGCCACCGGGGAATCGGTATTCAGGGTCTCGTACCTCGCGATGCCGGTCAACACCAGCGCCACCGAACCATACAGAATGGTGCACACTACCAGGGTTGCGATGATACCGAAGGGCAGATCGCGCTGCGGGTTCTTGCACTCTTCCGCCGCGGTTGAAACCGAATCGAAACCGATGTACGTGAAGAAGACGATGGAGGCGCCGGTAAGCACGCCAGAGAATCCGTTGGGCGCGAAGGGCTTCCAATTCTCAACGTGAATGGCTTTTGCCGCGCCGAAGCAAAAGATGAGAATCGCGAGGATCTTGATGCCCACCATGACCGCGTTGGTCTCCGCGCCTTCCTTGACGCCTCGCACCAAAACCCAGGTAACCAGCATGGTGATCAGCAGCGCCGGGATGTTGAAGACACCGCTGGGCTGCCCCGGCGCAGGCCACGCGGGGTAGGCGATCATGGCGGGTAAATGGACGCCGAAAAGATTGTCTCCCAGGTCCTGAATATATGCCGAGAAACCAACGGCGACAGACATGTTGGAGACGGCGTATTCCAGGATGAGGTCCCACCCGATGATCCACGCGATGATCTCTCCCAGAATCGCGTAGGCGTAGGTATAGGCGCTGCCTGCAATGGGGATCATCGACGCCAGTTCCGCGTAGCACAGCCCCGCGAACAGGCAGGCGATGGCGACCATGATGAAGGAGACGGTAATCGCCGGACCCGCGCCGGGACGGCCCAGCATGGAGACTCCGCTGGTCCCGTGGATCAACAGGTCAATGACGGTGGCATGCAGGATCGATTTGATCCTGGTGACGCTCCCGGCCGCCGCCGTTCCTGTGAGTGTGAATATGCCGGAACCGATGACCGCGCCGATTCCAAGCGCGGTCAGGCTCCAGGGACCAAGACTTTTGCGGAGCCGGTGTTCCGGCTCCTCCGAAGAAGCAATCAGCTCATCGATGTTCTTGGTTCGGAAAAGACCCGGCATTCAGCGGATTTTACCGCTTCCGCTGGCCTTGCGCCATTCTTTGGACCTTTTTCTTTTGCGAACCGCGCGCCACGCCCGCCGCTCGTTTCGCCTTCGGGGCTGCTTTCTTGCGCGCTACGCGCTTCAGCTTCTTGCGCTCGACTTTATCTTCAACCTTCTTCGTGTTTGCCATTATTTCTTTGTGATTCCTGCGTATTTTTCGATCAGCTTCTTGAGCCCATGGCGCGCGAACATCACCGTGATCTTCGCGTCGTCGCCTTCGCCCTCGCGGCGGACTACCGTGCCGATCCCGTATTTGGGATGCTCTACTACTGTACCTGCTTTGGCTGGACCAACTGACGCGACCGGCTTCCGAATGGGCGCCGATACGGGCGCGCGCGGCGGGAATTGCGGCGCTGGAGCCGGTTTGGGTGGAGTGACGGGCGTCTGCACCGGCATCTGGATTCCGCGCTCTTTGAAAAACGTCGCGATGTTGTCGAGCGAGTTGTACGTCTTGCCCGTGTAAACATTTCGCTTGGCGCTCTGCCGGGCGTCATAACGCTCGGCTGTCAAATCGATCTGGGGAATCTCATCGCCCGCATCGGCGCCGACGTTCATCATCAAATGCGGCGGCACTTCTTTCAGGAAACGCGACGAAACAGAGCGCTCCTGTTCTCCGCCGCCAAAACGACGCCGGTACCGTGCCCACGTCAGGTAAAGCCTCTTCTCGGCGCGCGTCATCCCCACGTAGCAAAGCCGGCGCTCTTCCTCCATGGCCGATTCCGAATTCAGCGAGCGGAAATGCGGGAAGATGCCTTCTTCCATTCCAGCCAGAAACACGACCGGGAATTCCAGGCCCTTGGCGTTATGAAGCGTCAGCAGCATCACTTGGGCTTTGGTGTCTACTTGGTCTGTTTGCGCAACTAACGCGGCGTGGTCAAGAAAATCCGCCGCCGTTTCGCCACGCTCCCACGCCTCGGCCGCGGCGTTAGTGATTTCGTTCAGATTCTCGATGCGCGCTTCGGATTCAGGAGTGTGCTCCTGCTCCAGCATGCGCCGGTAGCCGGTGCGCTCCTCGATTAGTTGGAGAGCATCGTTCAGTGGAATCTTCTCCACGGCTTCACTCAGTTCCTCGATGAGTCTATGGAAAGCCAGGATCGCGGACTGCGCGCGCGTTCCGAATTGATGTTCGTCCAACATTTGCACCATGGCGTCCCAAAGGCTGATTCCCTGCTGCGATGCAAAGGCCTGAATCTGGTCGATGGTGCTCTTGCCGATGCCGCGTGCGGGGGTATTGATTACGCGGGTCAGCGCCACCGAATCCTGGTGCGACAAGCTGAGCTTCAAATACGAGAGGATGTCTTTGACTTCCATCCGCTGATAAAAGCTGACCCCGCCGACCACCAGGTAAGGCCGTCCATAGCGCCGCAGGGCCTCTTCAATCTGGCGGGATTGCGAGTTCGTCCGGTAGAGCACCGCGACATGCCACTTGGGCTGCTGGCTGAGCACGCGTTCGATGGTGTCGGCGATGAAGAGCGCCTCGTTCTCGGCGTCGTGACCCGCATAGAGGGCCAGTTCATCGCCCGCTCCGGAATCCGTCCAGAGCCACTTGCCTTTGCGCTCTTTGTTGTTGGCGACCACGGCGGAAGCGGCTTCGAGGATGATCTTGGTGGAGCGGTAGTTTTGTTCCAGACGGATGGTTTTGGCGTTGGGATAGTCGCGCTCAAAGTCGAGTATGTTGCGAATGTCGGCGCCTCGCCAGCTATAGATGGATTGATCTTCATCACCCACCACGCAGACGTTGGAATGCTCTTGGGTCAGCAGGCGCATCAGTTGATACTGGGTGCGGTTGGTGTCCTGATACTCGTCGATCATCAGGTAGCTGATGCGGCGGTTGTAGGCTTCGCGCGTAGCCTGGTCATGCGCCAGCAGGCGAACGGTTTCGAGCAGCAGATCGTCGAAGTCGAGTGCGTTAGCACTGCGGAGGCCGTTCTCGTATTCCTCGAACAGCGCCGCGATGCGCGACATCTTCGGGTCTTTGGCCTCGTTGTAAAGCTCTTGCGGCGACTTGTTGCTGTTCTTGGAATGGCTGATGACGGACATGGTCGCGCGATACGGCATGGCCTTGTCATCGAGGCCTAGTTTCTTGTAAGCCGCCTTGACGATGGCGAGCTGATCGTCATCGTCATAGATGGAGAATCGCCTTGTGAAGCCGGGACGGATCTGCGCGAGGGGTTCGCCATCACGTCGCAGCAGACGCACGCAGAACGAATGGAAGGTGGAAAGGTTCGGGGCGCCATGAACATCGGCCCCCGCGATGAGGGACTCCACGCGAGAACGCATTTCAGCCGCGGCTTTGTTGGTGAAGGTGACTGCCAGGATCGCGGACGGCGGTATGTGTTTGGCCGTAATTAAGTGAGCGATGCGGTGCGTAATGACGCGCGTTTTTCCACTCCCGGCGCCAGCCAGGATAAGGAGCGGACCTTCAGTTGAGGCAACGGCTTCACGCTGCTGAGGATTGAGACCTTCCAGGAAATCCATTTAGGCGGGGAAGCCTTGATTTTAGCGCATGCTCTAGCGATGCTCCCGATCGGCTGGCGGAGGCGGGGGAGGATGGTTCCGATCTTGTCGCGCCCGCGCTTCCTCATCTTCGCGCCGGCGACGGGCGTCAGCGTCGTCCGATTTAGCCGGCTCAACCACGGTTACGGAGGGGGTAGCGGGGGGCGCTTGTTGGCAGCCAGTCAAGCTCAACCCCATCAGGACCGATGCCGCCAGGAAGGTACGGTAACTCATACCCTACCGTCAGCAGGTCGATGGCCGTTGGCTTACGGCACCACCACTACCTGGACAGCTGATTGCTGTTTTGCGTTGCCCGTGTCCGCTTTTCTCTAGCCGAACGTAAACACAACGGCCTGCGCCCCGGAATCCAGGAATTCGATCTCAAACGTGCGGTCTTCTACTGGGCCCTTTTGCCGGATGAGCTGGTACAGGCGAGGCTCTCGTACTTCGCCGGCCCCGCCGGGGTTTGAGTCGACCCCATGGTCATCGCTGGGAGCGGACCCGTCCAACTTCACCCGGAAACGAACGGGCCGACCATCCTTCGCCGGAGCAAGCACCATGTGCAAGTCGCGGCTGTGGAACCGGAACACAATCCTGGCGGGCGCGGCCTGGACGACGGCACTCTCGGCGCCGACGTTCCATGAACCGCTAAATCCCCAGTGATTTAGAGAGGGCCTGGCGGGCGGCGTGTACAACCTTCGCGAATCTTGAGCCAGCCGTTCGGGAGAAGCGAAGCGTTCAGCCCGTCGAAAACCGACATAGGTCTCGGGAGATTGCACATCTTCGCTGGGCGGCGCCTCTACTCCGTTTGCTGATACGCTGACAACGCTGCTCTCAACGCCGGAAGCTCCGTTCTCTTGCAGAAGCGCCTGAATGACACGCTCCATTTCGGCATATTCACCTTCTCCAAAGTGGTGGTACCGAATGCGTCCCTTTCCATCGATCAGGTACTGGGCTGGCCAGTATTGGTTGTTGAACGCCTGCCAAATCCTGTAATCGCTGTCGATGGCAACCGGGTAGCCGACCTTCAACTCGCGGACGGCCGTTTCCACGTTCGCGCGGTCTTTTTCGAACGAGAACTCGGGCGTATGCGCCCCGATCACCACGAAACCCGCATCCTTGTATTTCGCCTCCCAGCTCTCCAAGTAAGGCAAGGGACGAAGAGAGTTTATACAGGTGTAAGTCCAGAAATCGACCAGGACAACCTTGCCACGGAGACCCTTACGGCTCAAGGGTACGGAATTCAGCCAGCCTGTAGCGCCGTCGAGGTCAGGCATCGGCCCCTCGTCGGAAAGGGCCGGCCTGGATTCATGCGCGCTGGCTGTAAGTGAGGCCGGCTTCTGTGATAGTGCGATGACGACCACCCACATCACCACCGCCGTTGTTCCAAGAACACGACCGTGACGCTTCATTTGTTCGGATATTTTGAACGGAGTCATGGATACCTGCTCTCCTACAAACTGTCGACATCCACCACCGCTTGTGCAAACGCCTGCGGAGCCTCCTGAGGCAGATTGTGGCCAATGCCGCCTTTGATGATTCTGTTCTCGTATCTGCCGGAAAATTTGCCGGCATAAGCGCTGGGGTCCGGGTGGGGCGCACCGTTGGCGTCGCCTTCCAGGGTTATGGTGGGTACGTTGATGGCTTGGCCCTGGGCAAGTTGATCCTCGAACTTGTCGTATTTCGTTTCACCGTCAGCCAATCCAAGCCGCCACCGATAGTTGTGGATGACGATAGCGACGTGATCCGGGTTCTCGAATGATGGCGCGGTCCGGTTGAACGTTGCATCATCGAAGGCCCACTTGGGTGAAGCGAGCTGCCAAATCAGCTTAGAAAAGTCGCGCCGGTACTTGGCGTAGCCGTCGCGGCCGCGATCCGTTGCGAAGTAATACTGGTACCACCATTGGAACTCAGCATTTGGGGGCAACGGCGCCCTGTTAGCTTTCTGGGTGGAGATCAGATAACCGCTCACGGAGACGAGCGCCTTGCAGCGTTCGGGCCAGAGAATCGCCATGATGTCGGCAGTCCGTCCACCCCAATCGAAGCCGGCAACGATCGCCTTCTGTATCTTCAGAGCGTCCATGAGTTTTATGGTGTCGAGAGCAACGGCCGATTGCTGTCCGTTGCGGAATGTTTCCCTGGAAAGGAAGGTTGTGGTCCCGTAGCCCCTCAGAAACGGGACAATCACCCTGTAGCCCGCGCTCGCGAGTAGAGGCGCAACGTCGACGAAGCTGTAGATGTCGTAGGGCCAGCCGTGTAGAAGAAGTACAGCGGGACCGTCGGCGGGTCCGGCTTCCGCGTATCCAACGTTTAGAAGCCCGGCGTCGATCTGCTTGATTGAGGCGAACGTTTTGTTCGTATCCGCGGAGCTGGTTGTGGCGATCCCGGCGGCGGCCAAGGTGAAGGCCGCGCTTCGCAAGAAACCCCGTCGGTCCTGGTTGATTTGTTCACGCATGCTGATACATCCCTCCTAATTCATGAAATCTATTACCAACTGCGCAATCCGATCGGCCGCGGTATCGAGTGCGAAGTGTCCGGCGTCGAGAACGTGGACTTCAGCCGTTGGAACGTCGCGTCGGTAAGCCTCCGGCTCCGAAAGCTCGAAAGACAAGTCGTATTTGCCCCAGAGGACCAGTAGGCGAGGCTGGTTCTCACGCATCCAGGCTTGCCACTTGGGGTACGAATCAACATTTGTTCGATAGTCGTAGAAAAGATCGCTTTGGATGTCGGCCTGACCGGGCCTGCTCAGGAACGCGAACTCGTCTGTCCACAGATCCGGGTCGTAGCGTTCCACATTCGGGTCGCCACCAATGTGCCGTGTCCGCGTGGTCGCAAGCGACAGGAGGTTGGTCCGAAGAGCGCTCTCGTTGGCTGCGCGATCCGCCCAAAACGCACGCCGCGTCTTCCAATTGGCGCCCAAACCTTCGTTGTGCGCTACGGCGTCCTGAACGATGAGGGACTCGATTCTTTCCGGATGCGCTAGGGCCATCCGGAAACCCACGGGCCCCCCGTAATCCTGCATATAAAGCGTGTAGCGCGAGAGTCCCAGCGTCTCAGAAAATTGATTGATGATCTCGGCGTAGTGATCGAAGGTGTACGCGAAAGTCTTGGGGTCCGGCCAGTCGCTATGTCCAAAGCCCGGATAATCTGGCGCGATTAGGTGATAACGGTCAGAAAGCCTAGCGAAAAGCGGCTCGAACATGCGCGAGGAAGAGGGCAGTCCGTGCAGCAAGAGAATGGTTCGGTTATCCTTAGATCCCGCTTCGCGGTAAGCAATTGATAACCCGCCAAGTTTGACGGTTCGATAAAGCGTCATGCGGTCACCTCTAAGACCAGCTGCAATTCCACCGGCATTCGCGAAAGGCAAGAGCCGCTGCCTTGAAGCGGTCTCATGATTGCTCCTCCTATGTGCCTGAAGTGATGGTGCTCCATTTAGTCGAAGAGGTCATCGCGGAATTTAGTGTTTTATTGGTACCTCCTGCTAGCACCCGCGCCGTCACCTGTTCGAGTTAGCAATCGGGACCCAGGATCAGTGTCGCCGGAGGGTTGAAGACCGTTAGCGCGAACAAAATTCAACGAGGTGGCGTATTATCGAGCGGAGGGTCCTATGCAAACTCCGTTGAAGGTGGCACTGAGCATCCTGATTATCATTGCCGGCGTGATCGTGATGATGTCAGTGGCGGGCTACTTGTTCTTGAGGCAGATCCATGTTCGAGAGACTGGAACCGGGGACCACAAGACGGTGAGCGTCGACACTCCATTGGGGCGTTTGGCGCTGGAACCCAGGAAGGATCTGGAGCCTTCCAGCGTGGGCATCCCCATTTACCCAGGGGCGACGCGCGGCACTGACCGGGGCGGAGCCGATGTTCAGTTCGACGCGGGCGACTATCACAAGGAGTTTGAGATCGCCGTCGCCGTTTACACCACAGACGACCCCATTGAAAAGGTGCAGCAATACTACGATCAGAAATTTCCGGACTGGAAACATCAATCGAACGACGCCCAAGGATGGCACATCGAAAATCATGACGGCCGCCACATTAAGTCGGTTTCTGTGAAGTCCGAGAATGGCCGGACGCGGATCACGGTTGCTTCCGCGGGACCGCCTGCGTCAAACTAGAGGAATCCGCGCTCCGCGGTTTCTCATGCACACAATCTGCAGTTGCGGTACAGAACTCCCAGAAGGCGCGCGTTTTTGCTTCCGGTGTGGAAAGCCACAGCGGGCGGAGGACGTGGAGGTGTTCGCACCCACCCAGACTGCGGCACCGCCTCCTTTGCCTGTTGCGGCGGACGCTCCTATAGGGGTTAGCTTTGGAAATCCGGTGGCTTTACGTACTGCGCTTTTCATCGCGTGCCTGATCACGGGTCTTGAAATGCTTCCTTTTCCTCTCCAGCTGATTGCGCCGTTAATGGGTGGGTTTGCGGCCGTGACCCTTTTCCAGAAGCGAACGGGGCGGGTTCTGACCACGGGGGAGGCAGCCAAGCTGGGATGGATGACCGCAACGCTCAACACTGCACTAGGGACAATCGCCTTAACGGTGAGCGCTTTGATCGAGGGCTTTGGACCGCTTCGAGAGGCCATCCGCCAGCAGCCGGCGAGTCCGTCCCAGCAGCAGACTTTGCAGCTGATGAACGACCCCTACTTGTTCGCGCTGGCCCTGTTGATGATGTGGATCTTCGTGGTGGTGATTATCAGCGGACTATGCATCGCAGGTGGCGCGCTGGGCGCACGGCTGGCCCGTCCCCGCACGTCTTGATGCAGTTCCGGCGCGGGTTCGGTAGCGTTGGTCGACGGTCGTCGCGCTTGCGGTACTACCGAACTTCTATCACTGCTAAATCTCCCACCGCACCCGTCCGCGCGTTCGGCTTAGCCACATAATCGATGCCGACCGCGTGATCCTGGGCTCCACAGACCAGCGGCGTCACCTGATTCTTGAAACTGATATTCCCCATGTTGACCGTAAATTTCAGCAGTTTCCCGTCCGGAGTTTTCACGGTCAGCGTACGGACCGTCTTGCCGGTGCAATCGACGCGGATCATCTGTCCGTCGACATGCACGGTGGGTGCGTTGATCTGATCCCAGGGGACAGCATTCGGGTCGGGGGCGCCGCCGTGATTGACCTTATCCTCAGCTGCGCGGAGCTCGGCCCGAGCCTGATCTTTGAGGCGCTTGATCTCGGCCCGGCGGGCTTCTTCCTCCTTGCGGCGCTGCTCTTCCTCGTCGTCGAGACGCTGGCCTTCTATAGCCAGGCGCTCAGACATCATTTTTTCGCGCTCTTCGGGGGTGGTGGCGGCTTGCTCCGCACCGCGCCAGGCTTTGGAGGCCGGAGCCCACTGTTTCAATTGCATGAGCACGTTGGCGAGCGCAACCCAGTACGCTTGCTCACGGGGGGCGAGCTTGGTGGCTATGGAGTATTGCTCGTATTGCTTGGCGGGGTCGGTGAGCTTTGAGCCCAGCAAGAAATGCGCCTCGGCGGAATTCGGATCGGCGGCGACGGCTTGTTCGAGAGAAGCGCGAGACTGGGCCGGATCGGGTTCGAGCTTGGCGTACTCGATGAGGGCGGCAGCGTTCTTGCTGCCGCCTGCGACAGCCTGTTTGAGAAGCTCCGCAGCTCGCTTTAGATCTCCCGCACGCACAGCCAGTAAGGCCAGGCCTTCCTGCGCTTCGGTTTTGTGGACGCCGGCGTTCAGCATGTCCTGGTAGCGGCTGGCGGAGTCGGCTAGGAGAAGATCGGCGAGGCGCAGATTCATCTCGTCCGCATCACGCTCCCGAACCACGAAGTCTCGTGCGGCGCTGAGGGGCCGGCTGGGGCCGTCGATGGTGGAAAAGACTCCGGCGCGCAGAAACGCAGCGACTGTGGCACGGACATCCTCAGGGCTTTTACCTATGGCATTCCTGAAAGCGACGTCCGGATCCACGTTCTTTTCGAGGTTGGCCAGCAGGACGCGGAACTGGCCGTAGCTTGCGCCGTTGGTGACCAGCCATTCGACAAGCGCCCAATCGGCGTCGCGGTCGGCTGGTGGAGGTGGATTTCCCCAAACCACTTTGGCGCCATGCAGTTCCGTCGTGGAAAGGAAAGTCTCCAGGCCGTGTTCGAGGCCGGGCGCCATCCTGCCCACGTTCTGTGTAAGCAGTATCCTTGCAAGCGTTCTTCGGGCGTCGGGAGAGAGCGTGCCGGAGGTGACAACGGCGGGCGCTCCGGTGCGGGTGATCACGGGAGCATGTTGAGCGGGTGAAGTTCCTACGGGGATCTGCCGATAGAAGAACAACTCGAGCGGAGGGTTCACGGCGAGGTCCGGGCGCCCCAGCAGTTCGCCGAGGGAAAAGCGGAACTGTTCCACTTCCGCCGCACGCTCGCGGACTTCCTTGGCGCTGGTTTCGGAATAAACGACAAAGGGTCCGATTTTTGTTGAATACCAGGGGGTATGAGCAGCAGCCGCGAGGTTCGCCGCCAACAGGTTCGCCGCCAATAGGATCGCGGCAAGCGATATGAAATGCCGGAGCGGCTTCATGATCCCACGTTACCGCGCGAGAACGAGGATTCTCTAAAGAATTCAGATTTCTTTCCGATAAAGGAGACGTGAAGCCCGGTGGAGAGGATTAATGTTAGTGAACGCCAAGAATCGCCGACCCATCGATCGAAGCAATGCGGCTCCTCTCGCTCCGGCCGCACCTGCTTCATCTGACGGGGCTGACGAACGACAAGCCGAACCCGGGCAGACCCACACTGCCGAGGGGCTGAAGGGCCTCTTGGCCAGCGAACGAGCCACCACGCTTGAGATGAGATCTGCCAAGCTAGGTGTTCAAAAGAAGCTGGCAAGCGCACAGGCGGATTTCAAGAAGCTTGCGACAAAGGTACAGAAGTCTCCCCCACAGCCGAGCGCCGCGCTGATCAAGGGGCAATGGGAACGAGCCCAAAAGGACTTGGAGCGCGCTCAGATTGTGCACGAGAGGGAATCGGAGCAGACCGAGGCGAAGCTGGCGCAATTGCATGAGGCCCTGCAAGTCTCGAGACAGGCAAGGTCTCTTGAGTCGGAATCTCGAAAACGGCAAACACGGATTCAAATTGTTGCAGGGGTTGCAGCAGCTCTACTGATCGGCGCAACGATTTTTGGCGTGGTGCACTACCTGCACGAACGGACGCCTACCAACAGCGCGAGGGAGATCCCGGTGGAGAGCACGGCCCCGGAAGAGAAGACCGAGACGGCATCGGCGCCGAATGGCGGATTGTCAGGGCAGTCCGGATTCGCTAAGGGCATTGGACGTCTGAACCAAGCCTTCAGCAAGTTCCCCGGGGTTGATCCGGAGACGATCATGCGTGCGATCAACAAGAAAGCAGCGGCTTCCGGCTCCAGTGTATGTGCGTTCGCGTGGAATGATGGGCAACCTACCCTTCAGATTGGAGACGGGCACGGCGGTAGCACCTCGATTGAGGGGACGATGACGCGGTGCGCCGAAGCAGTTGAGCACTTTCGATAGTCGATTCATCTTCATTACACGGGACGGCAATAGACGGGACAGAGTCGATGAGTAGCAAATCCGAAGATCAACCCAACGCCGTGGCGCTTGAACGCGCACCAGGAAATCCAACGTTGTTTGGGGTGCCGCCCGACCAGGCGCGAGTGCAGCTTGAGGATTCCGTGGCGCAAGCGTCCAGGAAGTTCGGATTCACGACTGAGGAGGGTGAGGCGGCTCCGGAGGGAGCGGAAGTGGATTCGGGAGCCGACGCGACCCTGCTGGTGCGTTTGCTGGCGGACCAGCGAGCGGCCACGCTTCAAGCGCGCGCAGAAGCGTTGGAACTTCAAAAGTCGCTGGCTGAAGTTCAAGAACGCCTGACCAAAACAAAAGGTCAGATCGGGGTGATTCCGGTGCGGCTGGAGGACGCGAACGGGCGTTTGCGGCCGGACGCGGTGCTGATCAAAGCGCAGTGGGAGCGGGCAAGGAAAGATCTTCAGCGATCGCAAGTTGCGCGGACCCGTGACTCGGAACAAGCGGTTGCGAAACTAGCTGAAGTGACGGAAGCTTTGCGCCTTGCGAAGGAGGCTGCGGCCCGTGAGAGGCTCGATTCCAAGCGGGAATCGCGATCTCGAATGCTATCGGGAATGGGGGTAGTCGCGGTTGTATTGTGCCTGGTACTTTTCGCCGTGACGCATTGGGATCCCCCGAAATGGGTAGGGGATCGCGCGCACCCAATCAAGCGGTCCGAGCCTGCACCGGAGCGCTCCGAAGCAGCGAGGTCTGTGACCGAGGAGTCACCCGTGTTGACAGATCAAGGAATTTCGCAACCCCTGAGCAATGGGTTGGCGGACAATTCGGACGTCACGCGAGAAATCGGCCGGCTCACCCGCGCGCTGAGCAGGTTTCCGGGCGTTGATCCCGAGGTGGTCATGCGTGCAGTCAACAAGAGAGTGCCCGCCAAGGGTGCAACTCCGTGTGCGTTTGAATGGAACCACGGGGAGCCCGCCCTCCAGTTCGGAGATCGCCAGGGCGGTAATGGCACGATCTCCGCTTCTTTGTCGCGGTGCGCAACCGCGGTAGAGCAGTTCCGCTAGCGCCGCGTGTACTCAGTCGTCGTCGTGCTGCGCCGCCAAACGCGTCAGCACGGACAGATCTTCCAGCGTAGTGACATCCCCAGTGACCGAATTCGACGTGACGATCTCGCGTAGCAATCGACGCATGATTTTGCCGCTTCGTGTTTTGGGCAGCGCTTCGGTGAACCGGATCTGCTCCGGCCGGGCGAACGCTCCGATTTCTTTGCCGACCCAGAGGCGTAGCTCCTGGCCCAGCAGCTCCTGGTCGTAATCGCCCTTCTTGAGCGTAACGAAACACACGACCGATTGTCCGGTGATCTCGTGTGGTTTTCCAACCACGGCGGCTTCAGCGACAGACGGATGTCGTACCAGCGCAGATTCCACTTCCATCGTGCTGAGGCGGTGGCCGCTGACATTCATGACGTCATCAACCCGTCCCAGCACCCAGAAGTAGCCATCTTCATCCCGCCGGGCCGCGTCGCCGGTCATGTAAACGCCTGGAATCCTTTTGAAGTAGTTGTCTTCATAGCGCTGAGGATCACGCCATAAAGTCCGGAACATGCTGGGCCAGGGATGGCGGACGACCAGATATCCCTCGGTATTCGGGGGCACTGGGTTGCCTTTCAAATCCACCACGTCGGCGAGTACTCCGGGAAGCGGCAGGGTGCCGGAGCCGGGCTTTGTGGGTGTCGCCCCGGGCATGGGCGAGATCATGATGGCGCCGGTCTCGGTCTGCCACCAGGTATCGATGATGGGACAGCAGCCGTGGCCGATCACGGTGTTATACCAATCCCAGGCGGCGGGATTGATGGGTTCGCCAACCGAGCCAAGCAGACGCAGGCAGGAAAGGTCGTGGGAAGCCGGCCACTGCTCCCCTTGTTTCACGAAAGCGCGGATGGCGGTGGGGGAGGTGTAGAAGATACTGACGCGGTACTTCTCGATGATACGCCAGAATCGATCATAGGCGGGGAAATCGGGCGCGCCTTCGTACATCACGACCGTGGCGCCGGCGGAGAGCGGGCCGTAGACCAGGTAGCTGTGGCCGGTAACCCATCCGACGTCGGCGGTACACCAGTAAATATCTTCGTCGCGCAGGTCGAACACCCACTTCATGGTGACGGTGGCTTGCAGGAGATAACCGCCGGTGGAGTGGACGATGCCTTTGGGCTTGCCGGTGGTTCCCGAGGTGTAGAGGACGTACAAGGGCGCTTCGGAATCCATTGGCTCGGCGGGGCAGATCTCGCCGACTTCTTTGTCGAGGTGGTCCCACCAATGGTCGCGGCCGTGCTGCATGCTGGTTTCAGATCCCGTCCGCCGGGCGACGATTACGTGCTCGACGGTGGGGCACTCGAGCAACGCGTCGTCGACGGCGGGCTTGAGGCGTACTTCCTTTCCACGCCGCCAACCCCCGTCGGCGGTGATGACGACCTGGGCTTCCAGATCCTGAATGCGTTGTTTGAGAGCCTCAGCCGAGAATCCGCCGAACACCACGCTGTGGATCACGCCTATTCGGGCGCACGCGAGCAGGGCGATCGGGAGTTCAGGGATCATGGGCATGTAGATGATGGCCCGATCCCCGGTTTTGAGGCCGCGCCCCTTCAGGACGTTGGCAAAACGGCTCACCAGGCGATGGAGCTCCTGGTAGCTGATCATGCGGGAATCGCCGGGTTCACCTTCCCAGATGAGAGCGACCTTGTTGCGGCGCGCGGTAGTGAGGTGGCGGTCGAGGCAGTTATAGGAAGCGTTGATGGTGCCTCCGGTGAACCAGCGGACCTGGGGCGGCTGCCAATCGAAAACCTTGTCCCATTTCTCGAACCAGCAGAGTTCGCGCTCGGCCAGGTCGCCCCAGAATTCGGCTGGCTGGTGCTCCGCGCATTCGTACATCTCGCGATACTGGTGGATGCTGCCCACGTGGGCGCGCGCCGCGAACTCCGGAGGCGGCGGATAAGTGCGGTCGTTAGACATGGAGAAAAGCTTAACAGGGCTGCGGGGAAGGACAAAAGTTGTCATCGGTTTTGGCTGCGTCTGGGGCCTATTCGCCTTCTCTATCACTCTGACAGGCGCCTTCACAATCGGAGTCGACGACACGGGACCTGAGATCGTTTCACTGCTCTTTTATGGACTCACGATTCTTCCGGCGTGCGTTCTGGCAATCTGGTTCCCGAAGTTTTCCGCGGTTTGGCTGATTGGACTGTTCCCGGTGAAAGCCTTTGGGTTGGTTTATCAGATGGCTCAAAATGCAACCGCAAGCGGGGATCACAGGGCGCTGGCGCGCGGCGTAGCGGGCGCCCTGGTGCTCGCCCTTGTTCCGGGATTCATCGGGGTGCTTCTCTTGTGGAGCGAGCATGTTCCGGCGATCGACCAAGAAGCGGGCGACTTTTTGTCCCGGGGACCGGATTCAGCCTGGAAGCGCGCGGGCAAGCCCGCTGCAACACATGGACCAAAAAGGCAACGATGGTTTGGATTGACGGTCACGGCGGAACGCCTCGCTGGGCTCGACCCGCATTGCTCCCGTTTGCGCACAACCAGGATGTTGTTGCATCGTGAGGGCATGACGATTCGTATCGTCTGGGCTACGCGGGAATTGGGAGGTGGCCAGACCTCTACACTCGAACTGATGGCAAATATCTTCATATCTCATGCGTGGACCGACATGGCCGCCGCGAAGCTGCTGGAGCAGCGCCTTCTTGCTAAGGGACACAAGAGCAGAATTCCGGTTGGGACAGCCGTCGCGGGGAACTGGCGCACCAAGTACACTGCGGCACTGTCGGCGGCCGAGGTCCTGGTGGTGCTGATCACCGAAGCGTCGCTGGCGTCGAAGAATGTGCTGGGAGAGATTGGCGCGGCGCGCGTTTTGGAGAATATACAGGGGATGCTCATGCTTCCTGTGCTGGCTGGGAATATGGCGATCCCCGAATTCCTTAGCGACATTTACTGTTTCCGATTGGAGACGCCAGACCAGATAGATGCGCTGATTGAAGATCTTAACAAGGCCATCGTCGACAATGTCAAACTCACCCCGAGGGTCTTCATCAGCCACCGTCACAAGGACGAGCCGATTGTCGCCGAGCTCACCGCGCTTGTTGAGCAGGCATTCTACATCGACAGGAACGACATTCGATGCACTTCGGTCCAGCCCTACATGCTCACGCCTGGGGAGCGCACTTCCGAGTTGCTCCGCAAAGAGATCGCGGGGGCCGAATTGGTGATCGGAGTTTTGAGCCCCGACACTTCGGAATCGAACTACGTGCTGTGCGAGCTGGGGGCTTCCTGGGGCCGCGACGTTCCCACCTTTCCCGTGCTGGCGAGGGGCGCGACCTATTCCGACATACCCTCGCCGCTCAACGAGCGTCACAGTATCTCGCTTGAGACCGACGAGAACTGTTTGCAACTGGTGGATTACATTGCCGGCAAGACTTCGCTGCGCCGCCGGGACGGCGCGATTGGGAAGGTGGCACAGCAGGCTAAGCTGCTGGCGGCCGCGGCGGCTGTACGTTAGACGGTTTTACGAACCGCGCCGCAGGCCACCCCGCAGCAGCAGATAAACCAGAAGCCCCGCCGGGCCCAACAGAAATGTGAGGCACAGGCAAGGAATCACCGCTAGATGCAGGATGTGCAGACGCTTGGCGTCCGAGACCATCCAGGCGCCTATGAACAAATCGAAAGCCAGAAAGTGAATCCATGCGGCCAGTTCCCCGCCGGGAGTATGGAACAGATAGTCCACTGCCGCGAATGACATGTAGCTGGCGTGCAGTCCTTCGAAGCTGGCGATGAACACCCAGACGTACGCGACGGCGAGAAGCACGGGAGTGGTGAACATCGCGATGCGGATGGTCCACTTCCAGTTGGGGGCGGTCAGAAGCAAAATCCAACCAGGAACTACCGCGAGACTGCAAATGCGGAAGATCAGCTCGTGATTCATTGCGCTGCGCTTCGAAGAATGGCGGCGATCTCGTTGGCGTCGTCCTCGGAGCCCAAAAGCGCGCGATGCGGCAACCAGAAGGCATCCCGCACGCAGGCTTCAGCAACGGGGCACGGCATGACCCGGCAACCGCCGCGAAGATAGACCGGGTTCTGGTAGAGCGTATGGGGGTAGAACGTGCAGGGAAGGCCTTGTGAAATAACGGCGCTCTGGAAGGCGTCGCGATTCTGGATTCGTCCCAGCAACAGGTAGTTGGTATGAACGCGCGCCTCGGCGGGCACACGCTGGAATCGAATCCCGGGTACGGATTCCCGGATGATCCGCGCGTTTCTCTCGCGCCGGCAATTCTGCTCCGGAAGACGCTCCAGCTGAGCGAGCAGGACCGCGGCTTGCAATCCTGTGATGCGGTAATTGGTGCCGGTCTCGTAATGGACGAACCACCCGCCGCCTGGTTTGCGGCCTAGATCGAGAATGGAAAAAGCGCGGTCGAAGAGGACTGGGTCGCTGGTGGTGAAGATGCCGCCCTCGCCCGCCGTCATGACCTTGGAGTTCTGAAAACTGAACGACCCGGCAATGCCGATGCTGCCCGCGCGGCGGCCTTTCCACTCTGACCCAGCGGCGTGTGCGGCATCTTCGATCAAATGCAGTCCATGGTTCGTCGCGATACGGCACAGGCGGTCCATATCCGCCATGGGCCCACCGAAGTGGACCGCCATGATGGCTTTCGTGGCTTTGGAGATGGCGCGTTCCGCGCATGCCGGATCGATATTGAAAGTGTCGTCCTCAAGGTCAACGAAAACGGGCGTCGCACCCACGCGGGACACGGCGGATGCGGTGGCCACAAAGGTGATGGCGGGGACGATGACTTCATCTCCGGGGCCAATGCCGAGCGCTTCCAAAGCCATCTCCAGGGTGACCGTTCCATTGACTGCGGCCAACGCGTGAGCGGAGTGCTGGAACTTTGCAAATTCCTGTTCCAACTGCGCGACGAAGGGGTGATAGCCGCCCCATTTATCGCTCTCCAATACTTCTCGCAGCAGTTCAATTTCGCGTTCAGTGGAAACTGGCCACTTGGGAACGTTCATACTGACAAGGATAAATGAGTGTTTACGATGACAAGCGCGACGAACTGGCGCAGCACGAGTTCATGTTCGGCACGGCGCGGGGTCGGCTGGCCGTCGCGCTCGATCTTCTGACAGATGCGCTGGTGCTGGTAGGCCAGCATGGAGTTTATTGCCAGAGCGCCCGGCAACCCGGACGGCCGGCGATGGATATTCAAACCATCACCAAGGCGATTGTGGACGCCAAGGAACTGGTGACGAGTTCTATGACCGAGCTGAAGCGCCAACAAACGGATTGAAACGCTTCTCGTGCGCGACGGTGGTGTTGGGTCCGTGCCCTGGAACGACGATGGTTTCTTCGGGAAGAGTGAAGATCTTCTCATGAATCGATTGGATGATCTTTTTGCCGCTGCCGCCGGGAAGATCGGTACGGCCGATACTCTCGCGGAACAAGGTGTCGCCTGCCACCAACATGCTCAGGCTTGGGATATAGAGACCTACGCTGCCGGGCGTGTGACCGGGTGTATGGAGCACTTGAAAGGCGGTTTCGCCCACGTTCAAGGTGTCGCCCTCATGGGCTTTGACATCGATTCCGGGGTTCTTGGCTTGCGGCACTCCGAACAGGGCGCATTGCAGCGGCAGGCTCTTGGCAATGATTTCATCGGATGCGTTCATCCAAACGGGTGCTCCGGTGAGCCCCCGCAGCTTCTCTGCCCCGCCGATGTGGTCGAAATGGGCGTGGGTGATGAAAATCGCCTTGAGTTTCAGAGCGTGGCGGTTGAGGATTTCAACGATTTTTGAGACATCGGCGCCGGGGTCAATTACGACGGCTTCGCGTGTCTGTTCATCCCCGAAGACGGAGCAATTGCATTGCAGCATGCCGACGGGGAGGATTTGGTGGATCACTGAACGTTGTCAGTCGTTATCATACGACTATGGATTTCATCATTCCCTATCTCGCGCGCTATATTCACATCGCCTCGGCGATCACCCTGTTGGGCGGTATGTTCTTCGCCGTGATTGCCTGGCTGCCGGCTTTGCGCGACCAAGGCGTGAGCGATGCGATCGCGGCGCGTTTCCGGCCCTGGTTTCTGGCGGCGATGTTGGGGCTGCTGCTCTCCGGTTTCTATAACTACTACCGGCACGTGGAGAACCAGGATGTTCCGAAGATGTACCACATGGTGTTCGGGATCAAGTTTTTGCTGGCGCTGCATGTCTTCGCGGTGGGATATATTTCGCTGAAGGGCGGCAATGCGAAACGGGCGCGGCAGATTCTTGGAGTGGTGATTTCCGGCCTGGTGATCATCGGGCTTTCAGGGTGGATGCGGGTGCTGCATCTGGCTTTCCTGACGCACATGGCACGCTAGATGACCCCCGGATATCAGGCTCTGACGCGGGCCGCCGCCGTGATCGATTTGAGCGATCGTGCTCGTATTCGTGCCAGTGGGGACGATCGCGCGCGCCTGCTGCATGCACTTACGACGAATCATATTCAGCAACTGCTCCCAGGCCATGGCTGCTATACGTTCTTCCTCAACGCGCAGGGCCGCATACTGGCGGACGCGAATCTATTTGTGTTCGCCCAGCATATTCTGATCGACACCGAGCCGGAATTGAGGCAGGCGCTTTGGGATCACATCGACCACTACATCATCGCGGACGATGTGACGCTGCACGACGATACGGATGCCACATTCTGTCTGGGAGTGGAGGGCCCGAAGGCAGGCGAGCGACTCGCGGAATTGGGCGCACCCAGACCGGCGAACGATTTCGAGCACGCGCCGTGGGATGCCGATCTAGCGGTGGCGCGGGTAGCATACACAGGCGGCGCGGGTTATCGAATCTTCGGCCCAGCAGAGCGCAAGGGCGCCGTGCTGGGAGAGCTTTATTTAGCGGAAGCTACGGCAGAAGACGCCGAGGTGGTCCGCATCGAACACGGGCGGCCGCGGTATGGAAAAGACATCACGATAGCCCGGCTAGCCGCTGAGACAGGCCAGACTCATGCGCTGCATTTTCAGAAGGGCTGCTATCTCGGACAGGAGATTGTGGAGAGGGTGCGCTCGCGTGGGCACGTCAACCGTCATTTAGTGAAGCTCGAGTTTGACAGTAGAAGCGCGCCGGCGGCGGAAGCGAAGATTCTGGTGCAAGGAAACGAAGTGGGCGAAGTCACCAGCGCTGCGTTCTCGCCGCGTGCCGGAAAGGTGGAGGCCTTGGGTTACATGCGGGTTCCCTATGAGAAACCTGGCACGAGCGTGGAAGCAGACGCGCTTGAAGGACGGATTCTTTAGTTGCGTTCGCTACTGTGCTCTCACCCAGCAGGCCCAGTTAGAAACATCAATGCTGTTTTGCTGCTTGAGATAGTTTCCAACCGGAGAATTCCAATCAATCGGGTCGCCGTCGCGCAGAGAAGCAATGCCGGCGACGCCGCCGAATTCGTGAACGTCGTAAGCGCTCGCGGATGGCCGGTAGCTTCGACACGAAATCACCCGAGCACCTTGAGAGCCACTATGACTCACCACTTGAGCTCGTTGCAACTTAATCTTACTCACCACGGATTGTAACTGCTGGGAGGCTTCCCGGTCTTTCCAACGATACACAGGAGAACCATCGACGACGAGGCCTTCGTTGGTAATGCTGAATTTGCTGTCCTTGAAAAACCACCACGGAGCTTCACTGCATCGTAAGCTCTCGTTCAAGCGGCAGATGTGATAACTATAAGCACGCCGCAGCATCCCGCAATCCGCCAGCATCTGGTAAGTCAGCTCTCCTCCAAAGTCGATCATGTAGCGAACCGAGTCGCCATAGAAACACGCCCCACCAAGGTCTCCCGCAGGAAAGCGAATCGTAAAGCTGTCTCCGGTGGGCTCGACTTTGCGCATTAGCCTGACAAAACTGGGCCAGGGGCGGTGTATTTCGAGAGTCGTGGGTCGGCCTGTTTTATCGATTGGGGCGACCTGCGAAACGATGGGTGTGAAGATTCCATCGCCTTGAGTCTGATGAACTGCTACGGAGCCGGAGATGGTTACCCATAGGATCGCTAAGTGGAGAATATTCTGCATCCTGCCTTCAGGATCGACGTGAACCACTAAGTGAAACAATCAGGGATTTGCTGGATTTCGGAAGGACTTTGACTGAATCCCTGAGCGGGATACACAACTATCCCAGGAAATTTCCAGCAATCGTGAGTGCTGCGGCAGGAACTTCGCCGATGGCGGAGGGGTCGTGATTGCGTTAGCTTGGGCCTACGGAATCCCGCAGGGTGAGTGGGAATCGTGGTTCGCAGGGTCGCGGACGCTGGGACTGAATCAGGGGCCGCGAGCGTCGCGGCGAAAGGCGAACAAGAATATGACAGCACAACCACCGGCCGTCGCGATTCGCGCCGACCTGGCCGCTGCGCCGAATGTGGTCATACATAAATCGTCCGCCGTCTGCGGACAGGGAATCTTATGCAAACATTTGACGGCCACGGTCCGCTACGGCGAACCGGATATTGCCCCGGCGGATTGGTGGGCCAGCGGCGAGTGCGGAGAGATTCTGCTCGCCATTCTCGACGGCATCAACGCTGGGGAATTTGAGCACCCGAGCGCCAACACGTGGACCCGCATCGCGAACGAGGGATGGTCTCTGAGCATTGCCGGTCAACAGGTCAGGCCAAGGCACGTTCAGACAATCACGATGGATGGAGACCGGCCGGTCCAAATCACGCTGAGTGCTGAAGGCGCCGGCGTCCTCGAGATGGGGATGCGGTCAATCCGGTGGACTGTGGAGTATATCCGGGCCAATGTTGCGGGCCGCGCGCTGGATTTGCCGGCGCGATCCGTTCTTGTGGTGCAGTACTTGAATGACCACCGCGTGGTGGTTCGCTCCCGGTTCGATAACTATCGCACGTTCCGCACCAGCAGCACGCTGGCATTCGACGAAGGGCGGCAGAAGTGAAACTCGCGGTGGTTGCGTTGCTGCTGGTGCTACGGGTGGCGCACGCTTCGGTTGTGGTCACTTATTGGACACCGCGCACGGTTTTCATGGCGGCGGATTCGCGGGCGGCGATGCCCGATGGCACACCACTGCCGGACGTTCACAAGATCACCCGGCACGGCCGCTTCCTGATCGGCGTTACCGGTCTGCTGCGCGCGCCTGGGTTTGATTTGCTGGCCATCATTGATGGGGCGCAAGGGGATGGGGTGATGAAAATGGCGGAATCGATCGTTTCCGCAGCACGCCCACAGCTGGTAACTCTTCCTGCGCTGGACGTGCCCGCGGCTTTCACCTTAACGGTGGCGGGGTTTGAAGATGGCCATGCAGTGGTGGTGCTGGCCACTCTGGATGGTGTCCGGCAGCTGCCAGGTGCTTCGGGCTACCTGGCCACGGGCCATACGGCGGCGATTGATGCCTCACTTGCACCTATGCTGAGCCGTAGCGGAGAACGGGCGCTGCCGGAACTGATTCAAACCGAAGCAGCGGCGGATGCGGTTTATGTGGGCGGCCCGGTGCAGATGCTGAAGTTGTCGGCCGGGGATTAGGGTCTCCGACAAACGCCGGACTCGAAGGGTTTTCGGCGAAATCTCACCGGAGCAAATGACTGGGACCGGAAGTGCTGGTTGCCATCCTCGGTATAAGAGTCAGGGGTACTTTAGCCGATGACGAACTCACGGCTTAGGTTTTTCGTATTCCATGCGCACGCAGGAAATATCCGCAAACATGGCTGGGTGGATTTCCACGGCCATCCGGCCGATCTTCACCAGGGGGTCTTCGCTGACAATGCGCCGCGCATCTTCCGCAGTAGCGGCGTTGATGATCAGGAAGCCGCGGACACGGTCGTCATCGAGGAACGGCCCGGCCAGCTTGTAGTTGCCTGCGTCTACCTGGGAATGGATATAGGCCAGGTGCCTCTGCATCAACTGATCCAGTTCTTCCTTCGGCGGAGTCTGCGACCACTTCTCACCTTTCACCAGGAAACCGAAGAAGTACTGCTTCATCCCCTTCGGTATGTTGGGGTTGTCCTGACCGGGCGCGCTGAATCCCGAAGCAATCAGCAGAACAACCGCGAAGATAGTAGTTTTCACAAAAACCTCCTACGCGGAAGCATCCGAAAGAGCGTTGATCCCGCCGAGATCTTCCGGACTTTTCGGAGCATTCCAATATAGGATACGCCCGCAACTCTCGCACACCCGGATCTCTTCGCTGCGCTTGAGCTCCTGCATGAACTGCGGGCGCAAAGAGATATGGCACGCGCCGCAACGGCCATCAATGGCTTCGGAAACGGCCAGCCCTCTGGCCTTGCGAATCCGCTCATAGGTGCTGATCCCTTTGGGTGTCATTCCAGCCGCGGTGTCCTTGCGTTCGGCCTGCAGTTCGACGACGCGCTTACGATCTTCCGCCGTCCTTTTTTCGGCACGGGCCTTGTCCGCTTCCACAATCTGGCGCTCTTCCTTAAGGGCCGCCTCGGCAGCCTTCACGCTCTTATCGAGCGCTTCGGATTCGGCCATTAAATCGAGCGTCTTGTCTTCGCACCCTCTGATTTCTTTGGCGGCGAAGTCAATCTCGTTCTGAAATGCTTTGTATTGATCGTTGGTCTTCGCGCCCAGCATCTGATCTTTCAGCTTGCTGATTTTGGCTTCGAAGATCTGGACCTCGCCCTCCAGGCGTTTGCGTTCTTTCTGATTGGCTGCAAGCGCGGCGCGGTCTTTTTCCAGACGCCGCTCGTGGGCGCTCAGCTTCTTCTCGATCTCGGCGACGTGCTTGGGTAACGCCGCGATTTCTTTCTGCAAATCGGAAATTCTGAGGTCGATTGCCTGCAGACGTACCGCTACTTCAACGTCAGGCAGCATGGATTTCCGAAGTTTAACATGTTCAAATCTTGACAAACTTAAACCGCCGCGCCAAAGGACCGAGGAGAGCCTGCCGCGCTTCATCCAGTTCGGCGATTTTGAGCCATCGCGCGGAGGCGTAGAACACAACCAGGGCAAGCGGAATGGAGACGGCCACGTCCAACAAATGCACACGAACTTTGTCGCCCAGGGCGGCGTGCAGGCCGTGGCTCGATCCGTAACATGCCGCTCCCATCACGGCGGTGGCTACGCAGATTTTCCAAAAGCTGTCCCACAGCGCCGCTCCATGAATGCCATGGATGCGCCGGCTCATCACGATCAGCAGCACGAAGAAACCAAACAGCGCCACGGCGGAAGTGGATAGTGCGAGACCGGCGTGGCCCAGTCCCGCCAGATTGATCATTGTAGAAGCCATGGCATAGTTCACGCCGATGGAAACAATGCTCACCAGCATCGGCACGCGTGCGTCATTCAGCGCGTAGAAGGCGGGCGCCAATACTTTGATGGCGGAATAGCCGGCGAGCCCGATCGCGTAACAGGTGAGTGCCAGCGCGGTCTGGTTCGTATCGGAGACGGGAAACTTGCCCCCCTGATACACCACGGCGATCATGCTTCTCCCCAGAATGATGAGACCGCACGCCGAGGGGACGGAGAACAGCAGAGTCAACGCGATGCTATGGGAGAGCGTGGTGCGGAACTGCTCCATATCTCTAGCCGCCGCGCTTCGAGAGATGCTGGGTAGCGTCGCGGATGCGATCGCCACCCCGAACAGGCCGAGGGGGAGCTGCATGAAGCGAAACGCGTTGTTCAGCCATACTACCGGGCCATTAATCGCGAGACCGTGGGCCGTGATTCCCGTGGCGAAGTTGGTATTCACCAGAACGTTGATCTGCACCGAAGCATTCCCCAAAATCGCTGGCCCCATTAGCCGCATCACGTTCCGCAAGCCTTCGTGCACCACGCTGAGTTGCGGACGGAACGCAAATCCCTTGCTCAGCAGGCTGGGCGCCTGAAAGGCCAATTGCAAAGCACCGCCGATCACCACGCCATAGGCCATTCCAAAGATCGGCTGAATTCCCAAATAAGGTCCCAGCCAAAAGCCCAGCAGCAATCCGAAAAAGACTGATCCAAGATTAAAAAAAGTGGAGGCCATGGCCGGAATACCGAACTGGCCTGTAGCGTTCAAAACCCCCATGGCTTGGGCCGCCAAAGCGACCAGTAGAAGGAACGGGAACATAATGCGCGTGAGGGACACGGCCAGTTCGAACTTGCCGGGAATCCGATGGAACTTCGATGCAAACAACTCCACCAGTTGAGGGCTGAAGATCATCCCGAGCACGCAGAGAGAACCCACGACGACGATCAACGTGGTAGCCACCAGGTTGTAAAGCTCGCGCGCTTCCGCCTTGCTCTTTGTCGTCAGATAGCGCGTGAAGACGGGCACAAAGGCCGACGAGAGCGCACCTTCCGCGAACAGATCCCGGGTCAGGTTCGGAATACGGAAGCCGATGAGGAAAGCGTCGTAGATGGGGCTCACGCTGGCCCCAAAAAGACGCGACATCACCGCCTCGCGCAGCAGGCCCGTGACGCGGCTCAGCGCAATGGCAATGGAAACGACTCCTGCCGAGCGGGCGATTTTCCCATCAGCGGCGCTCATTCCGAGACTTCGCGGACTTCCACGCGCGCAAAGATCTCGCGCGATTGCTCGAGCGATGCAAATTTCATCCCGGGCAGCGTAGCGGAAGCGGTGCCGGCCGCCACGCCCCAGCGGACGGCCTCCGCAAAGGATTGATCGTTCTCAAGGGCCCACAGGAATGCAGCGGACTGCGCGTCGCCGGCTCCGATTGGACAAAGCGCGTCCACTCGCGGCGGCACCGCCTCAATCATATGGCCGTCATGGTAGGCCACGGCGCCGCGATTTCCCAGCGACAGAACCACCGTCTCCGCGCCCATGCGATGCATGCGTTCCACCGCTTGCAGGCAATTGGTGCGCGTGATGAGCGCCGTATTCAGCAAGCGCTCGGCTTCTTCCTGATTGGGGGACACGACCGTTGGGTTGGCTGCCAGGCCCAGACGGAACGCATCGCCATCGGTATCCAGCAGCGTCTTCACTCCATGCGTTCTAGCAAACTCTATGATGCGCGTGTAGAGGTCGGCCGGAACGCCGGGCGGCAAACTGCCGCAGAGCATCAACCACTTCGCGCCTTTCAGATGCGTTCGCACGGCGGTTTCAATTTTCTTCACTTCCGTGGCGCTTAGTTTGGGGCCATACTCATTCAGTTTGGCGGTAAGCCCGTGGCTGTCGGTAATGATCAGGTTGGTGCGGACCTTGTTGCGAATGGGCACGATGACAACGGGGAACCCATACTGCTTCAGCGATTCCTGAAAGCGCACGCCGGAACTACCGCCGGCGGGTAGAATGGCCAGGGTCTCGCCACCGAAGTTGTGGATGATGGAGGAAGCGTTGATGCCCCGTCCGCCCGGCGTATCCTTCGTGGAAAGGATGTAAGCCCGGTCTTCGAAGGCCAGCCGGTCTACGGTGATGGTGCGGTCGATGGCTGGGTTTACGGTGAGAGTGACGATCAACTTTAATATGTTGGCATATGGGAGCGAGCTTACGTGACCAACCACATCCGTGGAAGGTTCGGGCGTTCGTCGCTGATCCAGCGTCCGTTGACTTTTTTGAAGTACAGCAGCGAGCCCTCGAAAAACGGCGCCAGTGGTGGCGCGTTTGGACGTTCCGCTGAAAGAAACACGACCGCATTGCGATGGCTCAGACTGAACCCCGGCCTGCTGAGCCGGAGAACCGTAATGCCTGCGTTGAGAAAAACGCGCAACTCTTCGGTTGAAATAAGAGCCACATCCGGCCCAACCGTCCGGCTGTAGCTCAACGGTAACGACTCACGATTGGCGACGAAAAAGGCGTGGAACTGCCACCGGGCGATCGGTCTCCTCAGCAGGGGCAGGCGGGAAAGCTCGCTCCCGAACGAGGCTTCCAGAGAGCCGGGCAAATCTGTAGCGTTGAGCACCGCGTGAGTATGTTTCCAGGTTTCCGAATGGTTTGACCCGATTATCAAACGGTAGATCGCGTCGCAATCTTCCTTCTCATGGCTGGCGGAGAGCAGGCTAACGACGATCGCGGCGAGCGTCGGCGCGGCTATCCACATCAATCGCCAGTTCTCGCGCCGCGCCATTACCCCATTCAGTTTATCGCTGGTATTCGCCAGAGCCCAACCACAAAAAACGGCGCGTGTTCCGGAACGCGCGCGTTGGTGAGTTTTCGGAATTCCAAGGCGTGCTCAAGGTTGTCGAAAAGGTGATAGCGGTTCAGGCGAGCACCCCATTCAGCGGCGAAGGCGCGGCTCCCCGACGGTGGCTTTTCGTGTACACGACGCGAGCATAATCACTGCGAGCGGCAACGACAACAATAACTCAAATAGTTTCTTCAATTTCTAACTTTTGTAAGATATAGCACGGTCGATAAATCCCAGGAGTGTCCTACGTGCATCTAACGTTTGTGCAGACCTCGGATGTATTGAAAGCGTGGGTCAAGATCCTCAAAGGTGAGGCGCCTACTCTTTCGATTGAGATCACGCGCGAATGCCCGCTGCGGTGTCCCGGGTGCTACGCCTATGAAGAAGGCCATCTGGGCGGTGGCGTGACACTTCGCGAGCTGAACGATCGCAAAGGGCAGGAGCTTGTTGATGGCGTTCTCGAGGTTGTGGACCGGCTGAAGCCGTTGCATCTTTCCATCGTCGGCGGCGATCCGCTGGTGCGCTATCGAGAGCTGGAAACCATGGTTCCGCTGCTGCTTGCCCGCGGAGTTCATGTCCAGATCGTAACCAGCGCATTCCGTGTGATTCCCCCCGGATGGGCGAATATGCGCAACCTCAACGTCGTGGTTTCAATCGATGGCTTACAGCCCGAGCACGATGTCCGCCGGACTCCTGCGACATATCAAAGGATACTGAAGAATATCGCAGGGCAAGAAGTGACGATTCATTGCACGATTACCGGGCAAATGATGAAACGGCCCGGATATCTGCGCGAATTTCTGGAATTCTGGACGCCGCGCCCGGAAATCAAACGGGTCTGGTTCAGCTTGTTCACTCCACAGATCGGTGACAGTCTTCCGGAGATTCTCACGACAGCGGAGCGCGGGCAAGTGATGGCGGACCTTCTGCACTTACGGAAGGTGTTTCCAAAGCTCGATATGGCGCCCGAGCTGATTCACCAGATCGCCTCTCCACCTCACAATCCGCGGGAGTGCGTTTTCGCGCTGACCACCCAAACGATATCTGCCGACCTGAAGACCAAAATCACCCCATGTCAATTCGGTGGGAATCCGGATTGCGAATCGTGCGGTTGCATTGCGTCGATGGGTCTGGCTGCGGTGGCTGCCCACAAGCTAGGCGGAGTGCTTCCTATCGGCCCCATCTTCCGCGCATCGGTGAAGGTGGGCCAGCTTCGGTCGAAGGCTCCACGGGAGCATCCCCCGGAATTCCCCGCATTGCGCGTTCTGCCCTAATCCTCGGTTTTGGTGATAGACTCCGAAAAGAGGGACGCTGTGATGAAAAAGCTGTATTTTTCTCTCTTGATGACGATCTCAGCCGCATTTCTGCTGGTCGCCCAAAAGCAAGTCACGGTTGAAGACGGCGGTGTGAGCCAGGCGCTGGAGAGCATCTTCATCCCTCCAGTCGTGGATGCGCCTTTCACCTGTGTTTTGCACACGGAGTGGTCTCGGATGATGCCGGGCGGCGGTACCATCACGACCGTCAATCAGCGCAGAATCGCCCGCCAGGCTAGTGGGCGATTCTACCAGGAGCGTTGGGTGTTGGTTCCGAAAAACGGTCCCGTTCAGTCGCAGATGTCGCACATTCAGATCGCCGATCCCGTCAACCACACGCTCACGACCTGCATCATGTGGCAGAAGGCTTGCCAGATTACTACCTACGGCGGCAAGACGTCCACGATCTACAGACCGGACAACCAACCGTCGGGTCCGTTGCCGAGCGGACATGGCACGCTGACGAATGAGCCCTTGGGCAGGGATGTTATCCAGCGCGTCGAGACGGAAGGCTCTCGTCTCACGCAGAATATCGGCGCCTGGGCCGTTGGAAATGATCAGCCGTTCGCCATCACTCGCGAGTTTTGGTTCTCGCCTAGCTTGGGGATTAACCTCGTCTCAAAGGTTTCCGACCCACGGTTTGGATCACAGAGCTTCGTCGTCAGCGATCTGGTTTTGGGCGAGCCCGACGAGGAGCTCTTCGAGACGCCAAAAGGCTTCACGGTGAAAGACGAGCGCACGCCGGGCCTAAGTCAGCAGTAGGGCTTCTTCATTGGCTACGTCGTAGGCGGCGAGTACATATTTGGCATCAGCCAACCGCGATAAGCGGTGCCGCTCTGCAGGTCCCAGATCGACGTGCCATCCACTGTTCCTGCAGTCGGCAGGATTTCCTGCGAATGACTATCCTGGCTGGGCGGCACGACTCCCGATAAGAAGAAGTAACTGCCGTTGCCCAAGAGCTGCGCGCTCCCGAGGGCGACCCCGTAGTAGCCCAGGTCTTGGCTAAGGAGGGGAGTTACGGTCATTGTCGACTCGTCCACTGTGAGGGACATCCCGCGACTATGGCCGTGCCCTACCCCAAATGGCGGCGGAGCGATTCTCGTATTCCCGTTGTCATAAACGGTCATCTCACCGGTGGCCGTGTTCTCCAGGCCTGCATCGTGCTGGTGCGAGAACCATGGCCAGGGGTCGTTATTGATGTTGTTGAAGGTGAAATCACCCTCGTTCCCCATCCTCCAGAGGATGTTCCCGGTGCCCGTGCCGTTGTTGTAGTCGACCTTGTAAATCCAGTCCTGATGGCGCGAGGAAAGCCAAAGCGAACCATCGGTCGGATTGAAGTAGATACAGTTCTCGTGGAGCCAATCATTCGCGAGTTTGGTTACGCCGGTAGTTCCCGCAAGGAACAGGCTGGGGCAGCCGCTTTGATTCCCTCCGGAACAGGTCTCGCCCAGCACCGCGGGCCGGTTGATATCCAACTGCGGCGCACCGCTGTCATGCTGAAACGTTTCGAAGTACCAGACAACCTGGAAATTCTGATCGAGGACCAGGACGCCATCTCCGATAATGTCCACATTCAAACCGGTGGTGTTACCCTGGGTGCCCGGCGCAAAGATCTTCTCGATATCCACGTTCACCGCGGTATAACCGTTCGGCAGCCGAATGGCGTCGTGGTGCATAGTTCCCATGCAGGCAGCTCCCACAGGCGCCGGAATTGGTACCGCGCCACAAGGCCCAAAATCGGTCGCGCCCATAGCCAGCATTTCCTGTTGCAGGACGCCGAGGTTGGTTTGCCGGACAGTGTTACCCGCGAGGTCGATCTCACGCAAAATCTGCCCGCCCGCGGAAGTCGCCGGATTCCAGACGGGCCCACTTTCTAAAACAAGCATGTCGCCACCCGCGAGGGGGCGCACCAGAAGCGGAGAGTTTGTGGAAGTGGACGGGGAAACGTACCAGATGATCTTGCCGCCGCGATCGGTAGCGATCGGAAAAAATGGAGCGCTGCCCGTAAAAGCTAGGAATCCATGAATCACGACTTGATCCGATTGATCGGTTTGCGACCCGGCCGGGGTGACCACAGTGAAGTTGGGGAAAGTGACGTTGGTGGGTAGAGGCCCGGTGGTAAACGTGACCGGCGTGGGACCCACTGTGGTTTTGGTCCCGGTCACGGTTTGATAGTTGATGGAGTAGGCCGTTGAAGGCAGCATTCCGGCCGCATAAACGTTCATCGTGTGCGGGGGATCGCAGGGGATCAAATTCGACAGATTCGTCACCGTTCCGCCGACTTTCTGGATGCTGATCTGAAATGAACTGCCCGCCGCGCAGGCTGGGGCGCTGGCGAGCGCGATCAAGGGATTGGCGGTTGGCGAGACCACAAAGTTCTTGCCGGTGCTGATCGCAGTGTAAGAGAAAATCGTCGTGGCGGAGGCGGTTTCTCCGGATGTGAAATCCTTCGCTGCCACCTTAATGTGGTACGTCCCCTCATTTGAAATCGTGGCCCATGGAAATGGCGCCGCAGTCCATGTGCCTGCGCCCTTGGCGCCCGGAGTAAAATCGCTCACCACTCCATACCCGGCTGAACTGTAAGAAATGCTGTATTGGAACGTCAGCGGCCCGGCGTTTGTATCGGTAGCCGTAGTGCTAAAGGAAACTGGGGTTCCCAGCGGTTGTGGCGTTGGCAGGGAGGCGGTAAGGGAAGTGATGGTTATGGTTGCTTGCAGCGACGACGCACAGAGCGCGACGGCTATGAGTAATGGCGTGCTAGCCCGTGTCATACAGTACCTCCAACTAAGCTAAGAGTGTAGAGAATACCACGGTTGACGGGCAGGCGCTAAAACTCATTCCAGATCGTTGGGCGATTTCTTTACGCGGGCGACCTCAGGGCGATTGGAACCGGAGAAATTGTCCGTGATAGCCGCCAGCGTAGCGTAGTACTTTTCGGCGCGCTTTTTATCACCGAGGGCCTCGGCGGCCTGCCCCGCATTAAATAAGCCATTGAACCGGTTTGGACTCATCTTGAGCGAAAGATCATATTCAACCAGGGCCTTCTCGGGTTGATGCAGGTCCAGCAGCATATCCGCCAGCATCTCGCGCGCGGGTATATCGACCTCCCCCTGACCGACTTTATCCTGTAAATCCGCCGCTTCTCGCATCGTATTGAGGGCATTTTCCCGGTTCCCTTCTGCGAACGCTGCCCAGGCGAGTACTTCGCGGTGCTCGATCTGTTCTCCGGTGGAGTCCGCCATATAGGCATGTTTGCCCTTCCGAAGTTGCTCCAGCAACGCCTCATAGGTGATCAGGTTCTTCTGCGCGGATGGCGCGTCGTGCAGATGTCCATTCGCCACGATCCGGGCCCAGTAGGTGAGCGTCTGCGATTCGGGTAGCGCACCAGCGACGGGCTCTAGTGCAGCCGCCGCATGCCAGTCGCGCATCTCCAGGCTATAGAAGACCGGCAACTTGATGCGATAGTACGGAAGCATGCCCTCCATGCGGCTATTCAACATATCCGGCATCGCTTCGAAGTGCGTCGACAAACGGGCCAGACTTTTCAGAACATTCCGGGCTTGCGTGTCCTGGCCGCTTTGCAGGTAGGCGTATAGCAGAAAATCGTAGGAATGGAACTGATCCATGGCACCGCTCTGATGATGGGCTTCGGCGCTCTCTGAAGCCGCCACGGAATCGGTGTTGGCTGCAATATCCTGTTTCCACAATCCGAGGCGCGCGAAGATGTGTCCGGGCATGTGCGCCGAATGCGGAGCCGAAGGGGCGATCACGCCGTAATGTTCGGCGGCCTCAAGGCCCTGCGACGCCAGCGACGGAGTGTCGCAGGCATGGATGATGTAGTGCACAACGCCGGGATGGTCGGGAGACTTCCGGAACAGCGGCGTCAGCACCGCCATCGCTCTGCGGTTACTCTCGAGTGTGGTATCGGACGCAGGGGTCGCTGCCAGCAAAGAAAGCGCATAAAGCGAGCCCGCGTCCACGTCGTCCGGATAGTTGTCATAAAGCTTGGCCATGGCTGCTGAATACGTTTCAACACGTGCCTGATAGTCCTTCTTGCCGGGCTGATAGAAGCCGGCGAGCGCTGCGATATATTCGCGCTCGCGCTCTGTCTTCGCAGGAGGCGATTGGGCCTTTTGCATGTCGGCCCAGCCGATCGCCTGAGATTTCTCGTTCGGGCGGCTCCAGATCTGGTGATACTCGGACATGGCCGCGCCCCAATGGGCCATCGAGCAGCTCGGGTCGGCCGCGGAGACCTCATCGAATTGCTTGCGGGCCTCTTCATACCAGAAGTCATGCAACAGGGCGATGCCGCGGTTGAAGGACGTCTGAACGGACGGTGAGCAGGAATTGGCAAATGATACCGTGCCCAGTCGCTCCGTAGTTTCGGCTCGCAAAGGCAAGGCTGCGCAAATCATTAGCCAGACCGCAATCGATTTCATACCGAGGATTATAGAACGGGCTTCTACTGTGCGAGTTTATAAAGCACGCCGCTATCGGCTGTGCCACCGACGATGGTAGTCCCGTAAATGTTGTTGGACGAGTCCAGGAGCAGGTTGCCAAAAGGCTCGCCGCCATCCGTTCCGCCGGTAAAGCTGTGGAGAACCGTTTCCTTTCCCGACGATGTCAGTTTGAAAACCACGCCCCAACCTGCCTTGCCGCCGTAATGCGTGGTGCCGTAAAGATTGCCCGACGAATCGCGAACGAGGCCGGACTGGGGGAAGTCTCCATCCGACCCTCCCGTGAAGTTGTAAAGAACAAACTCCTGACCACCCGGTGTGACCTTGTAAACCGCGCCCTCGCCAAACTCTCCCCCCTCTTCAGTGGTTCCGTAGACGTTACTGCCGGAGTCGAGGATCACGCCGGAGTAAGGCATGTTGCCGTCCTCGCCACCGAAGAAGCTGTACAGAACGGTCTCCTGACCGGTAGGGCTGAGCTTGTACACCACGCCGTGGCCGAAGAAGCCGCCATAGAGCGTGGTTCCGTAGAAGTTGCCGGCGGAATCACGGCTCAATCCGGAGTAGGGTTCGGCTCCATCACCCCAGCCGGTGAAGTTGTACAACACGGTCTCCTGGCCCGTCGGGCTCACTTCATAAACCACACCATATCCGAATTGACCGCCATGCGGAGTGGTGCCGTAGGCATTGTTCGACGAATCCAAAATGACGCCGGCGTAGGGCTGGCTGCCGTCTGCTTGGCCGCTGAAGTTGTATAGGACAGTTTCCCTTCCAGACGATATCTTATAAACCAGACCTTTGCCAGAAGCTCCGCCGGCCACAGTGGTGCCGTAGAAGTTGCCGGATGGGTCGCGAGCGAGACCGGAGAGAGGGTCGCTTCCATCCACTCCGCCGGGGAAACCAAAGAGAACCGTCTCCTGCTGAGTGTTACTCAGCTTGTAGACGACGCCGTCCCCCCCGGTACCACCGTTGGTCGCAGTGCCATAAAGGTTGCCTGAGGAGTCCATGATTACGCCAGCCTGGGGAGCAGATCCGCCGACGCCGCCGGCGAACCCGTAAACCACCGTTTCCTGCCCCGCTTCGTTTACCTTGTACACTACTCCGGCGTTGCCGCTCGTTGTGCCATAGATGTCGCCTGCCCCGTCCAGGGTCACGGTTGAATAGGGCAGGTCTCCATCGGCGCCCCCCGTGAAGCTGTAAAGGACGGTCTCCCGGCCCAACTGAGTCACCTTATAGACCACCCCAGCGTTCGAAGAGCCCCCTGCGTAAGTGGCTCCATAGAGGTTGCCCAGCGAATCCAGGGTTACGCCACTGTACGGGGATCCACCGTCGCCCCCACCGGTAAAGCTATAGAGGACGATTTCCTGGCCTGAAGAGTCTATTTTGTAGACAACGCCGGCGTTTGCGGGGCCGCCGGAGTTCGTGGTTCCGTAGAGGTTCCCCGTCGCGTCCATGACCACGCCACCGTATGGCATGCCCCCGTCTGCGCCATCCAAAAAGCTGTAGAGAACCGTCTCTTGGCCCGCCGGATTCAGTTTGTACACCGTGCCCGCGAATCCGGCGCCGCCATACAAAGTGGTCCCATAGAGGTTGCCTTGCGAATCGACCACCAGTCCGGAATCGGGAATCGCCCCGTCGGCGGCGCCTGTGAAGTTATACAGAACCGATTCCTGACCTGCGGGAGACACTTTGAACACCACCCCAAAGCCCAATGACCCGTTGGCGGCAGCAGTGCCATAGAGATTGCCCGCCGAATCCAGGATGACGCCGCCACCCGGTCGACCACCGTCGCTTCCGCCCTTGAAGGTGTAGAGAACCGTCTCCTGGTTGGTGGTTGTGTTGAATTTGAACACTACGCCGGAATGTCCCGAACCTCCATAGAGCGCGGTGCCGTAAAGGTTGCCTGCCGCATCAAAGGTCACGGATCCAATAGGTTGCGAGCCGTCAGAGCCCCCCAAGAAGCTATATAAGACGGTCTGTTGGTTCGATGTATTTATTTTGTAGATCACGCCATCGTTGGCCGTTCCGCCGTAGACCGTTGTGCCGTATAGGTTACCTGCCGAATCGAAAGTCACGCCTGCGTATGGATTCGCTCCGCTCGCAGGCACGCTGACAAAGTTGTGAAGAATCGTTTCGGTTACTGTTTGCGCCTGAGCAGACGCAAAATGCAAGGCGAATGCAAAGCCAACGAGTGTAAATGTTTGCTTCAATTTGGCTCGCAACATCTACCTTCCCAGGGTGTTTTAGTTAACGTCGCGGTGGCTAGCCGCTTTGGCTAGTTTAGTACACAACTTCCCTCCTTAACACCTCCCCGGTACCAGAATCGCGTGGCCACTGCCTGTTTGGTTTGCACATTAAATGAGTGAGACCGCAAACACATCGCGTTTTGCGTGCAAACGACTTATGACAAATCTTCGAACAAAACTGATCACTTGCGGGGGGCTCCTGGGGGCTCTCCTAGTCTTCTCCAATTTGGCCATCGGGCAGTCACCCTCCCCTTCCTTCTACACGCTGCACAAATTTGAGGGTGCAGGCGGCGGCTCCCCGACTGCCATCATCGGCGGGAATGGCGTCATTCTGGGCGCGACGTCGTCGGGGGGAATTGGGCTGGGCACCATCTTCTCGATAACCATCCCCGCCACCGTGGGCGGACCCTACCCTGAGTCTGCGATCTACACCTTTACAGGTGAAAACGACGGAGCGTTTCCTACCGGGCTCATTTCCAACAGTGAGGGAGTCCTTTTTGGTACCGATGGCGTCGGTCAGCTTGCAAACGGAACGGTGTTTTCGCTCACGCCGCCGTCATCGCCCGGCGGTACGTGGGTAGAGACGCCAATTTATAACTTTACGGGTGGCCTGGACGGTGGTTCGCCGGACACGGGCGTAACGCTTGGGCCTAACGGGGTCCTATATGGCACGACGTTTAGCGGCGGCGCGAATGGCAACGGCGTGGTGTTCTCCCTGACGCCTCCGGCTTCGCCGGGCGGAGCGTGGACTGAGGAGGTACTGTTCAATTTTGCCGCCAACGTGGGCGACACTTCGCCTTCCGGAGGCCTCGCGATCGGACCCGATGGCGTGCTCTACGGTACGGCGTTCGAGTGGGCCGACAACGTGGGTGGAGCGGTTTATTCCCTCACGCCGCCGAAAACCGCGGGCGGCGCATGGACACCCGAGGTGATCCATCTCTTCGGATCTGACAACGGCGACGGCGATAACCCGGTTTCAGGCGTGGTGATTGGCCCTGGAGGCGTGCTTTACGGAGCGACCGAGGACGGGGGAACCATCGGGTCCGGCACCGTTTTTTCGTTGACGCCTCCTACCACCAAGGGTGGCGCATGGACCGAAACTGTTCTGCACTCCTTCACCGGTATCACCGGCCTGGCAGGCGACGGGGCGAACCCGGAATCGAAGTTGGTAATTGGTCCCGGCGGAGTGCTTTACGGAACCACCGCTTTTGGAGGAGCGGCATCCAGCGACGGCACGATCTTCTCTTTGACGCCACCCTCATCGCCCGGCGGTGCCTGGACCGAGACGATCCTGCATGATTTTAGTGGGACCGACGGTCGGATTCCAGGCAGCATGATCCTCGGCGAAAACGGCGTGCTGTACGGGACGACCCTGTTCGGCGGTCTCGATTTCGGCACTCTGTTTGCCGTAAAGCTGTAGCACGACTTGCGCTTGTTAGTCTAAGGAATGCCCTCGCGTGCCAGCGGCACTGCGTATCTCGCGCTGGTCGCTGTCTGCCTCTTTTGGGGCACCACCTATCTGGGTATCAGGATGGCCCTGGAGTCATTCACTCCGGCCATCCTGATCGCCTTGCGCTACTTCCTCTCCGGTGGAATTCTGCTGATCGCCGCGCATTTCCGAGGCGCGCATCTCCCCCGGGGACGCGAGTTGCGCAACACGATTATCAGTGGGATTTTCGTGATCGGCATCGGCAACGGCGCGCTTTCCTGGGCGGAGCTCATCGTTCCCAGCGGATTGGCCAGTCTGATTGTGACTGTCTCGCCTTTCTGGTTCATTATTTTTGAGTCACTGGTTCCGGGAGGCGTCAAACCGCATGGCCCCACGATCTTCGGGATGGTGGTCGGATTTGCGGGTTCCTGCATTCTGTTTCTACCGGGCGCGGGAGCAACCAGCATCAATATGCAGACGCTCGCTGGTTTCGCAATCCTGCAGCTCGGTTGTATCGCGTGG
>Ga0326727_10001631_pt1 | contig 81661 bp, 65 predicted proteins | sample MB2enrmetagenome_FD_207643 | JGI IMG/M metagenome (GOLD analysis project Ga0326727, IMG submission 207643) | Lab enriched peat soil microbial communities from McLean, Ithaca, NY, United States - MB29MY | ecosystem: Environmental > Terrestrial > Soil > Wetlands > Peat | place: USA: New York... | reverse complement strand
TCGTCGGGCACAAAGCCCGTGGCCCAGATCTGGCAATGGGGATGCGGGTTGCTGGCGCCCATCATGGCCCCGCGGTTTTCAAAGATCTGCACATACTCCATCCAGTCCAGATCAGCAAGTTCCTTATATTCCTGCATCCAGGCATCCACCACGCGGAGAATCTCAGCGCGGGTCATGTGAGCCAGAGTCAGGCTGTGATTGGGATGGAAGCAGAGCACCTTGCACAATCCGCGTGCGGGCTCTGCCACCAGCAGCGGCGAGGCCGTCGACTCGGTCAGGGACGGAGAATCCGGCAGCAGAGCGGCATAATCGTTGACAAACGAGAAGACGCCTTCATAGGCCGGGTTTGCGGCCCCGCCTGCCCGCTGGTTGCCGGGACACAGATAGCACTGGGGATCGTATGCGTTCCCCGATGGGGCGGCTTGCCGGCCCACCTCTCCCTGCCAGGGACGCTGGGCGCGGTGTGGCGAAACCAGCACCCAGGACTGCCGCAGGGGATTCCAACGCCGATGCGGAAACTGATCCGTCTCGTTCATGCATTCTCCCAATAAAACAGGATACTTCTACCATAAACGCCGCAGCCAGGCATCGGCGCGCGCAACTGCATGCCTGGCACGCGCGGCGTGAGAGCAAAAGGTGGCCGCCTGGCTAAATTTCCTGGTTTGCATTGGGGTATTGAGAGAATTTTGAATTTCCGGATGAGATTGACTGTCACTTTGATTGCCTTACACTCCTGAGTCCCTTGGAATGTATGGCGGGGACGACGAGACTCGAACTCGCGACCTCTGCCGTGACAGGGCAGCGCTCTAACCAAACTGAGCTACGTCCCCTGATGAATTTTTCATGCCAAACATGAATTAGTGTACCAGAGATAACGGGCCTCGTGAGATATAGACTAGGCCGGCCACACGGCGCGGTTGCCCCGGCTGTTGGAAACATACCCCATATCCGTTGAAATACCCCGCACGCACTGCAAGAGGTGATTGGCGATTGAGGGCAGCTTCTGCGCCGTCACGCGGAATGACGGCCCGGAGACGCTTACCGCCGCCACCGGCAGCCGCTGCGCATCCAGCACCGGCACGGCGATGCAGCGCAGGCCCTCCTCGAACTCCTCGTCGTCCACGGCATAACCGCGGCGGCGCGTCTTCTCGATTTCCGCGCGCAGAGCCTCCACCGTCGAAATCGTGTGATTTGTATATCGCTCGAAGCGAAGACGGCCCAGAATATCGTTGAGACGCTCCTCGGGAAGGAACGCCAGCATCGCCTTGCCCACCGAGGTGCAGTGCACCGGGTTGCTGGCCCCTATGCGGGTAATCATGCGCACCGAGCGCGCCGGCTCGATTTTGTCGATGTAAATCACGTGCGCGCCCTCCAGAATGCACAGGTGCGCCGTCTCCTCGGTCTCGGCCACCAGGCGCCTGAGGTGCGGTTGCGCGCGCTCGCGCAGATCGTATTGCTCGATAGCGCGATTGCCTAAATCAAACAGCTTCAGCCCCAGGCGGAATTTACCGCCTGCGGTGCGTTCCACCATGCGGTGCTTCTCCAGCACCATCAGGAAGCGGTGCGCCGTGCTCTTGTGCAATTGCAGCGATGTGGCAACTTGCGCCAGGCCCTGTGGCGTATCACTCTCGCCCAGCAAATCCAGCACGGCAAATGCCCGGTCCAATGCCTGAACTTTGTAGGTGCCTTGCGGGGTTGCTTCTCGCATAATGGTCCTCTGTTGCGCAAAATGACTTCTATATCAGTATGCATGATTTGGGATGAAGTGTCAAGATATGGTACGCACCTCCCAGGACCGTATTCCCCCTCAAAATAAGATGCGCTTGAAACAGTTGCGAAGCGCGCCGCTTTCACAAACAAATTCTCAGTAGGCTTAACGTCAATCACCTCCGCCGCCGATAACTCAAATGAGCCGTTATTAAGTTTCCGAAGACCTGCAAGCATCCATCGCCCTGGAATTTGCAATTGGGAGCAGCCATCTCGTCATGTCAACCGCTATCCAGATACCTGGTCCACCGATAAGCGCGGGCGATTTGTCCATTGCGGTCATCAGCCCGGACGAGCAACGCCGTAACGAAGCAATCAACGCTTTGGGTGAATGTCAGTACGGCACCATCCGGGAGTTCATCTCCTATCCTCCCGACCTCAACGATGTATCGAGGATGCTGGGAAATAACTTCGACGTCATTCTCGTTGACCTGGACAGCGATCCGGAGTATGCCCTCGATCTGGTGGAAAACATCAGCACCAGTGGCCTGGCTACCGCATTCGTCTATTCGGCGCAGGCCGACCCTGACCTGCTGGTTCGCTGCATGCGCGCCGGCGCCCGCGAGTATCTCATGATGCCCTTCGACAAAGGAGAAATAGCCGAGGCTCTGGTTCGGGTCTCGGCCCTGCGCGTGGCGCTTCGCCCCGCGAAAAAGGCGGGCGGCAGGCTGCTCGTATTTCTCAGCGCCAAAGGCGGTTCCGGAGCCACCACGCTGGCCTGCAATTATGCCGTATCGCTGGCCCAGGAGTCCCAGAAAAAAACTCTCCTGATCGATCTCAATCTCCCCCTGGGAGACGCGGCCATCAACCTCGGTATCAAGGCTGATTACTCCATTGTCACCGCGTTTCAGAATTCCAGCCGGCTCGATTCGAATTTCCTTTCCGGCTTGCTGGTGCAGCATCGCTCAGGATTATTTGTGCTCGCCGCGCCCAGTGAGTTGGCTCCCACGTTTGTCTCCGCTGAGGTTATTGACAAATTGCTGGAAGTGGCCTGCCAGGACTTCGAATATGTAGTGGTGGACGCGGGCTCGAGACTCGACTTGCAGCGCAAAAATCTCTTTGATGAATCCGCCACCGTCTATCTGGTCACGCAGGTCGGCATTCCTGAACTGCGCAACTCCCATCGCCTGATTGCGCAGCTCTCTGCCGAGGGCAGCCCCAAGCTCGAAATCGTAATCAATCGCTACGACCCTCGCTCCCAGGAAATCGATGAGGAGCATATCACCAAAGCTCTCACCCGGCCCGCGCAATGGAAAGTACCCAATAACTACGCCGCCGTGCGCCGGATGCAGAACACCGCTACTCCGTTCACCGAAGAAGATTCGCCGATTTCACGGGTAATCCGGAGGATGACGCAATCGGTTTGCGGCCAGCCGCCTGTCCCCGAAAAGAAAAAGAAGTTCAGCCTGTTCGGATGAGAAAAGGGCAAATTTCCCCGTCCGATTCGGGTTTTCCCCTCTAAAACGGCACAATAACCCGCGCCTGGCGCCCATTGCGTTATCATTGCGTCTAAAGGGTTGAGCGGCCTGTTTCCCCTCAAGGGCCGCCCCGGTGGTGAGCGTGTCTCGATTTTTTCAGCGATTTGTCTTCGTTCTTTCCGTAGCCATCTTTGCCGCACTCGGCCTGGGCTTTCTCTTTGGCGAGTTTGGCTGGCTGGGCGTTCACGCCGGCGGCCAGCAGGATGGCGCTTACCGCCAGATGGTCGTTTATCGGCAGGTGCTGAATAAGATTCAGACCGAATACGTGACCGAACCCAACATCAACGACGTGACCACCGGCGCGCTGCACGGCCTGCTGGAGTCGCTGGACGCCGACTCCAGCTACCTGACCCCGACGGAGTACAAGATCTACAAGGAGCGTCCGTTGACGGGCGTGGCGCAGGTGGGCATTGCCGTCTCCAAGCGCTATGGCTACGCCATCGTGGTCAGCGTCCTGCCCGGTTCGCCAGCCGACAAGGAGCACATTACTGACGGCGATGTGATTGAGTCCATCGGCGAGCAGTCCACGCGCGAGATGTCGCTGGCCGTCATTCGGATGCTTCTGGAGGGCAAGCCGGGGACCACGGTGACCCTCTCGGTGGTGCGCCCGCGCAAGGCCGACCCAGATAAGTTAACGCTGACCCGCTCCATCACCGAAGCGCCCGCGCTGGCCGAGGAGCAGTATGAAGGCGCAACCATCCTCTATCTGAAGCCCGGCGCGCTGACCGCCTCGCGCGTGGACGAGATTGCCGCTAAGCTCAAATCGGCCAAGGGACGCAAGGTGCTGCTGGACCTGCGCGACTCCTCCGCAGGCGACTTCCAGGAGGGCTTGCGGCTGGCCAATTTCTTTGTAAAGCAGGGCACTCTGGCCGCGCTCGAAGGCCAGAGGTTTCCCCGCCAGGCCTTTATCGCCGACCCGGCAAAGTTTCTGACTGACGCGCCGCTGGCCGTGCTGGTAAACCGCGGCACCGCGGGCCCGGCCGAGCTGACGGCCGCCGCCATCGAGGACTTGAAGCGCGGCGACGTGGTGGGTGAGCGGACCTTCGGTCAGGGCTCGGTGCAGAAAACCATCGAGCTGCCCGACGGCGCTGCCTTGCTGCTGACCGTGGCCAAGTACCAGTCCCCCGGCGGCAAGAAGATTGCCGACGAGGCCGTGACGCCCACCGTGCTTGTCGGACAGGTATTCGATGAAGAATTCGAGGACGCTCCGCCCGCCAACGGCGACGAGCAACTCAACAAGGCTCTCCAACTGCTGAAGGCGAACAACGGCGAACAACCCGCCCCGCCCGCCGCTGAAGCGGCTCCCGCGGCCAGCGCAAGCGCGACCCCGCCTTCAACCCCGCCGGCGGCAGAGAAAAAGCCCGGCTTCTTCGGTAGTGTTGGAAAGTTTTTCCGCCACATCTTCGGGACGGAATAGCTCGCTCTAATCCGCACTTCTCATTTGTGGAATCGGCTTCCACGCACCACGCACTTGCACGGCATGGTTCGCGGGAGCCGCACCTTTTTTTCTTCGACCGCTTTCATGCTAGCCTTGGGCTAAAGCATTTCTTCACGATATGCGGGAGAGATGCCGATGAGGCCTGAATCGCTTGGCTGTCACCCCTATCGAGCCGCCCGAGATGCGCAGCCTTGGCCGGAGCCACCTGCTACGCGCCATGCCTGTGCCCCCGCGTGGGCGGCGCAAGCTGGCCGGCAAGCTCGCCCTTGCAGCGCTGCTTATTTTGGCCGTCATTACCGGCGCGCTGAGCGGACTCATGCTGGTCTACTCCGTCGATCTGCCCCAGATTCACGACCTGGAGCGTTATCACCCCTCCACCACCACCGATCTCTACGATCAAAAGGGCCGCATCATCGGCTCCTTTGCGCTGGAGCGGCGCGTAGTGGTCAACTATGATGACTTTGCGCCGGTGCTGCGCCAGGCCGTGATCTCCATTGAAGACAAGAGCTTCGAGTCGCACTGGGGCATCAACGTGCTGCGCGTCGCCGGGGCGCTGTGGTACGACCTGCGCAGCCACGGGCGCGCTCAGGGAGCATCCACGCTGACCATGCAATTGGCGCGCAACCTCTTTTTCTCCTCTGAACGCACCGCCAGCCGCAAAGTGCAGGAGGCTTATCTGGCCATTCAGATTGAGCGCGCCTTCACCAAGCAGCAAATCTTCACCCTCTATGGCAACCAGATCTACCTGGGCCACGGAAGGTACGGCTTCGAGGCCGCTTCTCAGTTTTACTTCAGCAAGCACGCCAAAGAGTTGACGCTCCCGGAAGCGGCTTTGTTGGCCGGATTGCCCAAAGGGCCGGTCGCCTTTTCTCCGCTGCTCAATCCGGATAAGGCACTGCGACGGCGAAACCTGGTGCTTACGGAGATGGAACTTGACCGGGTCATCTCGCACCAGCAGGCAGAGCAGGCCCGAAACTCCCCGCTGGGTTTGCGCATTGCCAAACCAGAAACGTCAGTCGCCCCATGGTTTCAGGAGGAGGTCCGTCGCGAGCTGGAAAAACGCTTCGGCAGCGAGCAGGTGCATGAGGCCGGCCTGAAGGTGGAAACCACGCTCGACCTGGATCTGCAAAAAACAGCCGATCGCGCCATCGCGGACGGTCTGGTTGCCTGCGAGCGGCGGCGCGGCTGGGTGGGCAATAGCCAGTCTGGCAAGCTGGAAAATGTTTTCAGCAGCGGCTCCACCATCGAGGATTACAAGCATCCCGACTGGGACATGAGCTCCGGACCCGGAGACTATGTGCATGCCGTGATCACCCGCGTGCTGCCTATGCAGATTCTTGCCCGCGTGGGCGACGTACAGATTATGCTCCTGCCCGAGGATTGGAGATGGACCGGGAGGCACTACGCAGACGCGCTGGTCAAACCCGGCGACGTGATCTACGTTCACCTGGCCGATGCGGTGGATGGAAAGGCGCAACGCGCCACGCTCGAACAGGACTCCGGCGCACAGGGCGCTCTGCTGGCCATCGACAACACCAGTGGCGACGTGCTGGCCATGGTCGGCGGGCGCGATTACGCGCTCTCCCAGTTCAACCGCGCCACTCAGGCCGAGCGCCAGACCGGCTCCAGCTTCAAGCCCTACGTCTACACCGCCGCTATCGAGAACGGCGCTAAGCCCACCGACATCATCGTCGATGCCCCGGTCAGCTTCGGCGGCTACACTCCCCACAACTACGAGAACAACTATAAGGGCAAGATGACCCTCATCGAAGCCTTCGCCGAGTCGCGCAACATTCCCGCCATCAAGCTGGCCGACGGCGTGGGCATTCAAAAGGTCATCGACGTGGCCCACCGCTTCGGGGTCACCACCAGCATTCCCGCCTACCTGCCGGTGGCTTTGGGCGCGGTGGAAATTACGCTCGAAGAGCAGGTGGCCAGCTACGCCGTCTTTCCCAACGATGGGTTGCGCGTGAAGCCGCGGTTCATCAAGAAGGTCTCCAACGCCGATGGCGTCACGCTGTGGGAGGAGCCGCCCGCCGTCAACGAGGTGATCAGCCAGCAGACGGCGCGCACCATGATGACCCTTTTGGAAGCCGTCACCCAGCACGGCACCGGCGCGGCGGCGGCGCAGCTCAACCATCCCCTGGGCGGCAAAACAGGCACTACCAGCGAATACACCGACGCCTGGTTCCTGGGCTTTTCGCCCACCATCACCTGCGGCGTCTGGGTGGGCTTCGACACCAATCAGACCCTGGGAGATAAAGAAACCGGAGCCCGCGCGGCCCTGCCCATCTGGATGACCTGGATGCGCGCCGCCATCAGCGGCAAGAACGACGAAAAATTTCTCGGCGATGAAACCGACAAGCCCGTTCTGAAGTCGTCCGCGCAGCCGCCCGTCATAATCGAAGTAGCTGGCTCGCCAGCCAGGCCCGTGAAGGTGAAAGCACCCGCCAAGCCGATACCGCCCATTCAGTCAAAACCAACAGTCGCCGCCGTCAGACCCACATTCGCTTCGCCAACAGCCACTTCACCCGCCAGTTCACGCGCAACTTCGCCGTCGATTGCTCCCGCGGCAAGACCGTTCGCACAACCCGCCGCAAAACCTGCCGCTCAACCTAACGGCGGCACAGCCGCAACGGGGTCGAGAATAAGGCCGGCATTGATTCCGGAGACTGCCGCTGCCAAGCCCGCCGGAACCATTAAATCGGTAATAGCGCCGCTAAATCCAGTTACGCCTCCTGGCTCTCCCAGCCTGGTTGCAAAACAGCCAGCGCCAGCGGTTGCGCGCCCGTCGCAATTATCCGCCGACAGTTCAACCTCGGCCAAGACGCCTGTGAAATCGGCCTTGACTCAGTCGCCTGCGCCTGCCCAGCAAAATGTCACCGTCAAACCCGTATTGATCCCAGCGCCTTCCCCCAAAAAGCCGAAGGACCAGCAATAGGGTAGTGCTCCGACGGTTCCACAATCCATCGGTTTCACCCAATAACTATCGATGGATGTAAAAAAAGGGCACGTTTCCGTGCCCTTGGTTTACGGAAAAATCAGACGGCTATAAGTTCTGGGTCGGGCCAGACGACTTGGCCTTTCGAAAGAGCATGACTGCCAGACCGAGGAGTCCGGTGCCCAGCAACAACAGAGACCCGGGTTCCGGATTCTGCGTGATAATCGGGCCAGAAGGATCGGGAGGATTATCAGGGCTGGAGATGCCGATGCCGGTTGACTGATTCAGATAATCCTGTCCCGGCTCAGTTTCCGACTCCACCAGGATATAGGTGGTGGTGGTGTTTGCCCAAAAGTTCACTTCCCACTCATCGGGGTCGCTGGACGGGCCAATATTAAGGAGAAGGCCGTAATAATCGAACAGGCCACCTGTAGTGCCTGGCGCATTTGCGTCCGGGTAGTACAAATTGTCGTACAACCACGAACCATTCGAAGAGGTGAGGTAATTTTCGTAGGTGCCATTTCCGGAGTACAGGCTGATTATGCCGGAAACACCGTTTTCCGGATCAGAATAAGTGCCTGTGAAAGAGGTGATGTCAACTCCGCCATCCGCGTTCGGCAGGCCCGAAGTGGTGAAGACGCCGTTGATGGTGATGTTATACGCCGGGTAGGTCGTACCTGCCGGGTACTGGGAGACATTGCCTGTATAGACGAAGATAAAGGAATCCGCCAAGGCAGCCGGGGCACTCATCAGAGTGACTGCCAATGAGAGTAACGTCAATGAAACATTCCTCATTGTTCGTTTCCCCATTCCTGATTCCGCGCGGAACTTATTCCGCACACACGTCCACTCAGGATATTCCAGTCTAAGAAACCACTCCTTAGCTTAACACAACTTTAACCAAACAAATAACATCCTGTACGGAAACTAACCCCGAAGTCACATGTATTTACACCGGGGTTACCGGATTTCGTACCAGAATGATCCAGGCGGATGGCCCACTTATTAACCAGGGTTTCCACTATGCCGTTGCGGTCAGTGGATGCAAAGTTGCCTTTGCATGAAGTAGATTCCGGCTGAATTCTGCGCCCGCGCACCCTTTTGTATTGGCATTGCGGGCAAACCGCGAGATGGGCCAACCTCGAGAGAATAGGCCCTACCGCGCCAGCCGGAAGTACCGCTTCGCCCGCGCCACATCCCTGAAGATTTGCGCCTTCAGCGCCTCCGGTGTTGACCACTCTTGCTCGCCGCGCAAACGCAGCAGGAACTCGACTTCCATCGGGGCCCCCGCGGACAGGTCTACGTCCGCGGGGTGGTCATTCGGCGTCATCTCGTCCAAGTCGATAGGCTCGAAGTCCAGGATGTGCGACTCGACGGCGAAGGACGCCTCGCCAAACGTCGGCCTGTTGCCCACGTTGGTGACCGCCTGAAAGCTGCGCTCGCTCACCGTGAGCCGCGTGACATAAACGCCGAAGGCGGGGAGCTGCCCGTCGTATGGCGCGAGGTTCACCGTGGGCACCAGCAGCCGCGCGCCGATGCCGCGCCCGCGGGCCGGCGTGGAGCGAATCTCAAAAGGCCGGCCCAGCATCCAGCGCGCGCGGGTCATGTCGCCCGAGGCCACGCATTCACGAATGGCTGAACTGGAAACCTCAAGTCCGCGCACCCGCACCGGCGCATGGACGTGGACGGCAAAGCCAAGCTCCGCGCCAAAGGCCTGGAGCTCGGCCACCCCGGCCTCGGCGTGATGACCGAAGCGGAAGTTGCCGCCCTCATGCAGGCTGCGAACGCCCAATGCGTCCACCAAATTGCTTTGCACAAACTCCCGCGCCGTCAGCGAGGCGAACGCCGAATCAAAGGGCAGGACCACTACTGTGTCTATGCCGGTGAGAGCCAGAAGGCGCAGGCGCTCGTCGATGGGCGTGAGCAGCCTTAGCGCGGACGATGGGCGCAGAAACTGCTCCGGATGAGGGTCGAAGGTAACGGCCACGGCTCGCACGCGCTGCGTTCGCGCCTCTTGAACCACCGCCGATAAAATCTCCTGATGGCCCAGGTGCACGCCGTCGAAATTGCCGATGGCGGCCACGCAGGGGCCGAAGCCGGCGGGAATCTCCGCGATTGAATGATATACAGAAGTCATGTTTTCGGTCATCAATCCGCGATCTCCAGATTCACCGGCAGGCTGAGGCCGTCATAGGCCAGGCGAATGCCGTCAGGCAGCATGCGGTTGGTCTCTTCGTGCCCCAGTTCGTGGGCGATATGCGTGAGCCAGGTGTGGCGCGCGCCGATGCGCCGCGCCCAGCCAACGGCCTGCTCCACGGTGGCGTGGCTGGGGTGCGGCTGGTGGCGCAGCGCGGAGACCACCAGATGGTCCAGCCCTCTGAGCAGCGCGAAGCTTGATTCGGGAATGGCGCTCACGTCGGTCAAATAAGCAGCGCGGCCAAAGCGAAAGCCGGCAATCTCCATCTCCCCGTGCAGCACCGGAACGCGCAGAAACTCGACGCCGTGAACGGCTGTCCGCTCGGCCAGCGGCCGCAGTTGGACTCGCGCGCGGGTGGGATAAGTGGCACGCGGCGAAAAAGTGTACTCGTAGATGCGCTCCAGTGCCTCGGCCGTCTCCGGCTCGGCATAGAGCGGAATCGGCCCTCCCTCGCGGAAGACCGCAAAGCTGAGCGGGCGCAGGTCGTCCATGCCCAAAATGTGGTCGGCGTGGGAGTGGGTATAAAAAACCGCGTCCACGCGGGTGAGGCCGTTGCGCAAGGCCTGCTCGCGAAAGTCCGGGCCGGTATCGATCACCACAATGCGCTCGCGCCCGCCAATCGGCTCGTTCCACCGCAACAGCACCGAGGGCCTGAGCCGCCGGTTATGCGGGTCAGCCGACGCGCACACCGCGCAATCGCACCCCAGCGTGGGTACTCCCATCGAGGTTCCCGTCCCCAGAAATGTGAGTAAACCGTCCATGCGTGGCCAGCCCGTTACGCCCTCTTCGGAGGCTGCGGCGGCTGCACGCCCTGCGCGGTGATCATGCTGGTCAGTTCCAGGAAGGCCATCCGCACCTCAAACAGCACCGTCTGCAGCACTTTGTCCTCGGCCTCGGTCAGGTTGCCGCGGGTCTTCTCCGCCAGCACACCCAGTAAATCGATAGTTGTCCGCGCGCCCAAGATGTCCACCCGCGGACGCTGTCCCTCCTGCGTGCCCGCGCCCATCTGAATCATCGCGGAAACGTAAAACTGCTGCACCAGGTGTTCGAAGCTGATCTGCGGCGGCGCGCCCGCGGCGGGGTTCTGCGCCCGCACCATGTCTTCCAGCCGCTGCGCCGAGGCGTCGTAAGCCGCCTTCTGCTCGCGGCTCTCCTGGGCTGTGGGCGGTGGAGGCAACTCAGCTTCTGCCTCCGCCGCAACCTTGTGAGTTGCAGCGGGTGCGGGCGCCCGCCTTGCTTCGGACTTTGATTCGTTGACGACCAGATGTGGGCCGCCGCCTGTCGACGGCGCGGCTTCCGCCGGAGTCGCCGGCTGCTGCTGGCTCTCATGCTCTTCTTCCGCCTTCATCTTGCGGCGGTCAATCACTTCAAACTTCGGTTTATCGCTCATGGTTTTCCGTTTCTTCGTCTTCCTCGTTGATTTGCAAACTCGTTGACTTCGCTAGTTCGCTTCCAGCACGGGCGGCGCGGCCAGAATCCGAGCGGCGCCCGTGGCCGTTCCGGCAGTGTAAGAGAGAGGTTGATTGTGGATCTCTGCCTCGCCACGAATCATGCCCAAAGCAAAGACACGTAACCCTTTCCTCAGCGGCAACTCCGCCGCGCTGGTGATCTCGCCGGCAACCGCTCCATCGTCCAATCTCAGCTCTGCCCCCGCAGCCGGAACGGGTCCAGACAACTCCAAATGCCGCAGATGCCTGTGAACGCTGCCGCGCGACCGGATGCGCTCCACGATCTCCTGGCCCAGGTAGCAGCCCTTGTTAAAACTCAATGCCACCTGCGGTGGGGCCGACTGCGCCTGCGGCACAACCTCCTGGGGCAGGTCGCGCTCGGCAATATCGATGCCATAAGCGGGAATCCCTTCCGCGATACGAAAAGCCTCCAGAGTGGCCGCTCCCACCGGGATTGCTCCGGCCTCCATCAGCGCCTGCCACAGCGCGGGGATCTCCGCCGCTGACCCCCAAATCTCGTAATGCGGCGCCAGCGCGCCGTAGCCGTGAACAACGCGCACGGTTGAGCCATTCCCGTCTGGGCCATTCCAGGCAGCGCGCGCGCTGGTCAGCGGCTCGGCCGGCGCGGGAAGGCCAAGCCGCGTCAACACACCGGCAGCCAACGGACCGGCAAGCCCCAGCGCCGAATCCTCGCTCAACGGCGCCAGTTCCACATCGTCCATGATGATGAAGCGCTCCAGGTGGGCCAGCAGCCGGTCGTACTGGTCGGCGGCAATCTCCAGCTCCAACTTTTCGCCCTCGCGCCAAACGTACAGATCGCCCTGGATGCGTCCCTGCGCGTTGAGCACCAGGTTCCAGGCGCCGCTGTTCGCCCCCAGGTCGTTCACCGTGTTGGTGACCATGCCGCTGAGCCAGCGGAAGCGGTCTTCGCCGCGCACCGCCACCCTCCGCAGCCAGCCCAGATCGTGCACAGCGGCTCTCGAAACCAGCGCCGCCGTTTCCCTGCCCGGCGCGTCCAACTCCCGTGGGGTCAACACGCCGCGATAGGCCACCAGCGGTGGGGCCAACTGCTCGCTATTCGCTCGCACTGATTTCGTCGCTCCTGGATGAGTCGCCTGCGGTGGGGCCAACTGCTCCAGCATCGTGGCCAGCGGAGTGGGGCTGCCTGCCGGGATGACTTTGGGGGTGTCCGTTTCGGTCATAGGGGATCTTTTTGCCGGTTCAGGCGCAATTTTTCAGAGGAAATCGCGCTATATGCCGCATCCTGATTATAGCCTTGAAAGAAGATAGGAAGAATCGATGAGCAAGCAGCATGGAATCGTTCGCGGATGGGCCCTGGCGGCAGCGTTTTGTCTGGTAGCAACCATCGCGCCGCAGGCGCAATTGGCCTCACCGCAGGTGACCCCACCGCAGGCAGCCGCGCCGCAGGCGCAATTGGCCCCACCGCAGGTGACCCCACCGCAAGCAGCCCCGCCGCAAGTGGCTGGCAAGATCACCCCCGAGCAGGCGCTGCAACTTTTCTCGCTCGTCGATGAGCTGATCAAGTTCTCCTCCGACGAAACCGGCCTGCCCATCAAGAGCACCGTCAAGCGTCAGATCACCTCCCGCGCCGAGGTCGAAAGTTATCTCAAACAAAAATTCGAGGAAGACGAGAGCGCCAAGCGCCTCCAGCGCAATGAAATTGTGCTCAAAAAGTTCGGCTTGCTGGACCGCGATTTCGCCCTCAAGCCCTTTCTGCTGGCGCTGCTTAAGGAGCAGATTGAGGCCTACTACGACTCCAAAACCAAGACCGTTTATATGCTGGACTGGGTAGACATCGAAGAGCAAAAGCCGGTGCTGGCCCACGAGCTGACCCACGCCCTGCAGGACCAACACTCCGACCTGGAAAAATGGAACGATCAAACCCCCGACGATGTCTCGCTCAACTCCTCAGACGACACCGACCATCTGGCCAGGGACGAGATGGACACGGCGCGCGAGGCTGTCGTCGAGGGCCAGGCCACGGCCGTCATGATGGACTACATGCTCAAGCCCATGGGCAAGAGCCTCATTAAAGATCCCGAAGTAATGGACGTCGTCCGTCAGCATATGGCCGGATCGGAAGATTCTCCCGTGCTGGCGCGCGCGCCGCTGCTGCTCTCTGAATCGATGCTCTTCCCCTATCGCGAGGGACTCAGCTTCGAGCAGGATGTGTGGATGGACCAGGGCCAGGCGGCGGCTTTTGCCGGGACCATGGATCGTCCGCCTACTTCGAGCTGGGAGATCATCAACCCGCGCGAGTACGAAAAGCGGCACGTGCCCGCCGTGCCCCTTCTGCCCAACATTCACCCGCTGGTGGACAAGCTCTACAAGCCCTACGACATCGGCCAGGTCGGCCAGCTCGACGTGCGCATTCTCACCGAGCTCTTCGGCGGCGAACAGGCCGCCGGCAGCCTGACCCCGGCCTGGGACGGCGGCCTCTATTGGGCCGGGCAGAAGCTCAGCGCCACGACCCCCGCAGAGCAGGCCAGCACAAACTCCATCGCCCTCTTCTATCTTTCGGTGTGGAAGAACACCGCCTCCGCACAGGACTTCGCGCGCATCTACGCCGATGAGCTGGGCCGTAAATACTCCGGCGTCAAGCTCGATACAACCGATGAACGCAACACACCTGCCGGCCGCTCCTCTGGATTCACGGTATTCCCGCCACCCATCTCTTCCGATGAGGAACAGGTCTACTCCACCAGCGAAGGCCCGGTGGTTATCACCACCCGCGGCAAACTGGTCTTTGTTGCTGAAAGCTTCCCGCTCGACATGGCCCGCAAACTCACCGCACTTATCCTCGATGCGCAGGGAACCGGCGAACTCAAGATGGCGGATACAACCCAGCCCCGCGTGAGCATTCCTGCTTTTGCTTTCGAGACTCGGCAGTCGCTCGCCGGAAGCCTGATCCGCTTCTTCTCCAACTGCGGCGTGATGAAAGCTGCGGTCGAAGCTGAAATCAAAGCCGCGAAAGAATAACTCTGGAACTTTCGCAACTTAATTCAAGACTGTGGTTCTAAACATGCAGGAATTTCAATCCAGTAATGAGGAACGAAAATGAAAGCCGTATTTTTTATGCCAGTTCTTTGTGGCGCTTTATTAGTACCAGTCCTTGGAAATACGCCCGCAATTGGACAGGATGATGCAGCTGCGCAGTTTAATCATCAATTTGATGAGCAAGTAACGCGATCGAATGAAGAAGATCAGCAACGAGCTGAAGATAACGAACAGCAAGTTGATGCAGAATGGGCAAGAGAGGATCAAGCCGCGGCGTCAATCGGTCCCATCACCAGCTCGCCAAAAGTTTCCGTCAAGGCTGGAAAAGTACAGCCTGGAACGAAGGTGAGCATCACGTGTTCCACGCCCGGCGCGGTCATCTACTACACCACCACCGGCTGGTCCCCGACAACATCATCCCGGCGCTACACTGGCCCGATTACCATCTACGCCACCACGCAACTGCAGGCCTTCGCCGCAGCTCCCAACATGGCACACAGCCAGCTCACTAGCGCCAATTACACAGTCAATGGCCCTGCAGTGCCTGTGTTTCCTCTCACTATTGCGGCCGATGGAGTGCTTCATGCCAAAACCCGCCTGCATTTGGTCACCGGCACGAGTATGAGCCCGAAGAACGCCAAGGTGGGTGACAAGATCAATATCCTGCTCGATCAGGATGTCAAAGTTGGCAATGCCGTTGTCATTCCCAAGGGAACCCCAGTCGATGCGGCCATTACCTTGGCGAAACAGCCTGGCATGGCCGGTATTCCGGGTTACATCGCATTCGCCGTTCATTCGTTGACTGTGAATGGGACTACTATTGCTTTGCAAGGGAGCGAACGCTTAAACGGCATCGACCACACAAAAAGGACCGTCTTCATGTGGGTGACTCTTGTGGGGTCGGTTCCCGCAGTGATGATGCACGGCGGCGATGCCGAGATCAAGCCCGACATGAAGTTCACCGTGGCCGTGGCCGCGAATACGCCGCTGATCCCGATCGCGCCTGCTGCTGTAAACAAGCCGTGATAGGTTGCCTGCCCTCACTTGAAGCCTGATCCGCTTCTTCTCCTACTGCGGCGTGATGAAAGCTGCGGTCGAAGCCGCGGCGCAGGCAGTCCGATAGAAGGGCTAAGGAAAAACCCTCTCGGTATGCGTCTCCGACGCTGCTCTTCAGCGCAGAGGCAAAAAATTAATCCGCCCGCCATCGCGCCCGGGATACATTTACGGGATAAGAATAAGTTCCGACCCAGGCACCAGTTGAATGCTGCGATTTGTGCTGGAGAAACGAGCGCTGCATCCCGGCCCTCCCGTAATCTCCAGCTTTAACTTGGGCATGCGGGTGACAATTCCTGGACGCACATATAGCGATGAGCCTCCGGGATTGAGATTGACATCGTGGAACGCGGCAACCAGGCCGGGGATAGCTGCGCTCCGGCCCGCGCCCTGCATAACAATGGGCGCATCATCAAGCATGTTCTCCGATGGTTCGGGAGGACCCACCAGGGCAATCAGCCGCAGCGGCAATTCCTTCTTTTTTTGGCCCTCGCAATCAGCATGATCGAACACCATCGAGAGCTCAGAGGAATTCGGGTTCTTTTGAGAAATGGCGGCCGTGATGTGGCCGTAGAGGGCAGAACCCACATTCAGCGTGCATCCGGGAAGGCTCATTCGGTATTCGACCTGCACCCATATCTCCTTACCCGCCTTCAGATGTCCGGAGTCCAGCACTCCCGTCACTTTGGCCGCAATGGTTGAGTTGATTGGAATCTCTGTGCTGGGGCTGGGCGGACAGGGAGCCGGACCGGCATCACTTGCGGGCGCCTGTGCGCTGACGGCTGGGGTAGCCGGTGTGCCGGGACCGGACGCACTCTGAGCGAAGAGCGAGACCGCCGCTATAAGCGGAACAATCGCGATGCGGCCTATCCATGGAAATCGAATAAAAGAACGAAGAGTACTGGGCATGGACTCCTCTCCAAACAAGGATTTTCAAAACAGCAAAAGTATACGCCGCGGGGGTGCGAGATCACCGAAAAAAATGTGTTAATCTCTCTGGCGGGTAGTTCTGAATCCCAATTTACCCATGAAAGGTGCTACTGAAATGCGTATGTTCAAGTCACTTGCCACAGCAATTCTTGGGCTGTCGGCTTTCTTGCTTTTTGCTCTGGGAACGCCGGCTCAGGCCCAACGCCCCCACTATCTCCATGCCCTCTCCGACCTGCGGGAGGCGCGTGAACTGCTGCAAACGGATCACCGGCCGGGATTTGCCGGCGCGCGGGATCATGCCATCGAGGAAATTGAACGCGCCATCGAGGAAGTGAAAGCGGCGGTGCGAGACGAGGGAGGGAACCCCCACCACACTCCCCCTCCTCAAAGCGGGGGAGACCCCAATCGCCCCTTGCGTTCGGCGCTGACTCTTCTGAATGAAGCACACCGGGACATCGCAATTGGGACCGATGAGACTGGACATCGCGGGCTGCAGGAGCGCGCGCTTCGGCACGTTGACGAGGCTCGGCAATCCCTCGAGCATGCCCTTCACGGCATGGAAAGAGAACGGCACTACTAATCTATATCGAAGCAAAGATCGACTTCCCAGGCCTCATGTTGAGGCCTGGGAGCCACTCGGCGCTGACTTGCTAACCCTACCGGTCCCCGCCCAGAATCGACCCTACAATCCCGCCAATCAGCGCGCCGCCTGCGGCTGGTCCCACCTGCCGGCTCTCGGTGCGCGGCAGGTACTCGGCAATCTGCTGCGCCAGCCGCGAAATCGGCAGCGTCTGCAGCCAAACCGTTCCCGGCCCTTGCAGCACGGCCAGAAAAAGGCCATCTCCGCCGAAGATCATGTTCTTGATTCCCGGAACCGTGGTGATCTGGAAGCCCACCGTGGACTGAAATGCGCCCACGTGCCCCGGATGCACCCTCAGCACCTCGCCCGCGGCCAGGTTCTTCACGATTAGTTCGCCGGATAGTTCCAGCCACGCCGTTCCCTGGCCGCCCACCTTCTGCAGCAGGAACCCGTTGCCGCCAAAAATGCCCGCCCCCAGCGACTGCTGGAAGCCCACCCCGATGGTCACCTGCGTCGTGGCGCAGAGAAATCCGTGCCGGTGAATCATGTACTCATTGCCGGGCGCAACCTCGACCGGCACAATATGCCCCGGCACCTTGGTGGCAAACGACACCTCGCCGGTGGCCCCTGAGGCACGGTACTCGGTCATGAACAGGCTTCCGCCCCCGGCCACGCGCTTCAATGCGCCAAAGATTCCCCCGCCCCCGCCCATCTGCGTATGGGTGGTCATCTGGATGGAAGCGGTCATCCACGAGAGTTCCCCGCTCTCGCTGAATACGCTCTCGTTGGGTTCAAGCTGCACATCGAGCACGGGCATGGTCGTTCCCTGAATCCGGGTTTGCATGGGTCATCTCCTTTTCTTGCATAGTGTACCTGCCTTGACCTATGGAGAGTTGAGTTAGAATCGATTTCTCTATGAAGAAGAGAAAAATTTTACGCCCAATCCTGACGGGTCTTGGCTCTATTGCCATCTCTCTGGTGGGCTGTCACACTAACCAATTGCCAGATCACGACCATCCTCGGCTGGCTTCCGGTATTTCCGTACAGGATATAACGTTTTACTCGATGGCACTTCAACGCCAGATGCCCTACCGGGTCTTTCTCCCTGACAAGGTTGAACCCGGTCAAAAGCTGCCTGTGGTCTATCTGTTGCATGGCAACGGGGGCAGCTATAGAAACTGGTCGAATTACTCCGATGTTGCCCGCTATGCCGCGAAGAGCGGGAGCTCCGGGGGTCTTATCCTGGTCATGCCGGAAGGAGATTCATCGTATTACATGAATGCAGTAGAGAAGCCTGAAGACAAATACGAAGACTACCTCGTCCACGACCTGATCGCCGATGTGGAGGCTCGTTTCCCCGTTGCACAAAGCCGCGTGAATCGCGCCATCGTCGGAGTCTCGATGGGTGGGTTCGCGGCCGTCAAACTGGCGCTTTGCCGTCCGGAATTATTTGTCTTCGCGGGCGCGATCAGCCCGGCCATTGACGCACCCAGCCGTAAATTCAGCCTACGGCGCTGGGGTCAGGGTATGCGATTCCACTCCATCTTCGGTCCAGAGGGCAGCGAATCACGTCGAAAGAGCGATCCATTCGTCCTCGTTCGCACCGCCGATCCGGCGCGGACTCCTTATCTCTATCTCACCGCAGGCGAGCAGGAGGCTTTGCTCGAACCCAACCGGAGATTCGCGGCACTTCTCAAAGGCCGCGACTTCGCCTACGAGTTCCACACCAAACCGGGCGGCCACGACTGGAACGAATGGGACTCCCAGATTCCCGGCTGTTTCGAGAGCCTGTTCCGCCATCTTTCGCTAGCGCGATGACCGTTTACACTATTCCCTGAACTGTCGTTCACAGTCAAATCGATTAGGACATAGTTGCCGCCCCTCTTCGCAGAAGGCGGCCTGATGCTCTACTCTTTCTATTGACCCCTATGGCATCTTTGATTCGCAGCTTCCGGAAGGCTCTCTGGCTGGCGCTGGAGCACGATGTGCTCAACTCGGCCAAGGCCGTCGCCTATTCGGGTATGCTGGCCCTGTTTCCCGCGCTGGTTGTCCTCACTGCGCTGCTGGCTCAGGCGCCGGAGGGAACCTCCCTGGTGGGCGAGGTGCGCGCAGCCTTTGAGCAGTTCCTGCCCGAAGGCGCCATGTCCCCGTTGCAGTCCGCAATGGAGACCCACCACATCCGCTCAACGCAGTTGATCTACTCCGCTGCCTCTCTCTCCGTATTTGCCGGCCTGGGGATGATGCTCTCGCTGATGGAAGGTTTTCGCCGCGCTTACCAGCTGCCGCAAGATCATTGGGGCTTCTGGCAGCGGCGACTCAGGGCATTGTTGCTGGTGCCTATCGTGCTGATCCCGCTCTCAGTGGCTACCCTGGTGCTGGTCTTCGGCCGCCAGATCGAGGCGTGGATGATCGACAACTCCACTCATGAGTTGCATCACTTCGTGCTCTTCTTCTGGCGCATGGTACGTTGGGCCATCGCGCTTGTCACCAGCGTCAGTGTCCTCGGCGCTCTTTACCACTTCGGTACAGGTCACGTGAAAACTCATGCCAATTTGTGGAGCCGTAGACGATTGGCTCTGTTAGTGATTGTGGCTGGTGTGTGGACTGCTTACATGGTAAATGCGGTGGTTTCTGGCAGGGCACACAGCGCGCGGGTGCTCGATTTTACAAATCCATCGCTTTTCGCAATTGTCGGAGTCGGATGCTTTATTGCGTTTTTATTTGTTCGATACATTCTGCCGCTCCACCAGCGCAAGGAGCATTGGGACTTGGTGGGACCAGGCGCGGTGGCCGCCACCCTGGTCTGGTTCCCGGCTACGCTGGCTTTCGGATTCTACGTCACGCGCATCGCCAACTACTCCATGTTCTACGGCTCCTTTGGCGCCGGCATTGCCACGCTGGTGTGGCTCTACATCACCTCGCTCAGCGCGCTGCTGGGCGCGGAGCTGAACGGCGTGCTTTTTCGGGAACGACAGGAGAAGGTTTCCGTAGGCTCCAAACCGAAACGCTCCCGACGGTAACAATTTTCACCGGCCATTCACTGCGTCTCCCGCATAATAATAAGGGGAGGTGTGCTCCCATCCATGTATTCGATGTAGCCGGCCGACCCAATTTCCGGTTCTTGGCCCATTCAACTTTCCTTGGAGGTCCCTATGTCCTTCGCGCCTCTTAGCCTGACCGATCCAGCCTCCCGGCGCCGCGCCAAAATTGTTGCCACGCTCGGCCCGGCCTCCAACACCGAACCTGTAATCCGGAACTTGGTGCGCGCAGGCATGGATGTGGTTCGCCTGAACTTTTCCCATGGCTCCAACGAGGGGAAACTGGCGGTCATGCGGATGATCCGTAAAATCAGCCGCGAGGAGGGCAAGCCGCTGTGCATCCTGGGCGACCTGCAAGGCCCCAAGATTCGCACCTCCACGCTGAAGGACCACCAGCCCGTGCTGCTCACGGCCGGCCGGCAGTTGACCATCACTCCGCGCGACGTTCCAGGCACGGCTGAACTGGTGGGCACCACCTTCAAAACCCTGGCGGACAACGTCGAGCAGGGCTCGCGCATTCTGCTCTCCGACGGCCTCATCGAACTGCGCGTCCATGAAGTCTCGAGCGGCGACGTCATCTGCGAGATCGTCAACGGCGGCATGCTGGGCGAGCACAAGGGCATCAACCTGCCCGGCATTCCGGTGCGCGTCCCCTCGCTGACGGAAAAAGACGCCGAAGACCTGGAATTCGCGCTCAAGAACGGCGTTGACGCCATCGCCGTCTCCTTCGTTCGCACCGCGGAAGACGTTAGCCTGGTGCGCAATCGCGTTGCCGCCCTGGGCGGCGAAACCTGGATCATCGCCAAGCTCGAAAAACCTCAGGCCATCGAGCATCTGGACGCTATCTTCGCCGCCGCCGACGCCATCATGGTGGCTCGCGGCGACCTCGGCGTCGAGCTGCCGCCGGAACAGGTTCCCGCCATTCAGAAGCGCATCATTCGCCGCGCCGCCGAACTCCGCAAGCCGGTCATCACCGCCACGCAGATGCTGGAGTCCATGATCGAAAACCCGCGCCCCACGCGCGCCGAAGTCTCCGACGTGGCCAACGCCGTCTATGACGGCACCGACGCCGTCATGCTCAGCGGAGAATCCGCCGTGGGCAAGTACCCGGTCGAGGCCGTCTCCATGATGGCCCGCATCGTCGTCGATGCCGAGCGCAATATCAAAGAGACGGAGTTCTCTGACCGCCGCATACAGCGCAGGACTCATCTCTCCATCGCCGAAACCATCTGCGAGGCCACGGCCCACGCCTCTGACGACCTGGACCTGCACGGCATCGCCCTCTTCACCGAGTCGGGACAGACCGCGCGCAAGCTCTCCAAGTATCACCCCTCGGCGCCCATCTTCGCCCTCAGCCCCGTCGAGATCACCATCAACCGCCTCAGCCTGCTCTGGGGCATCACCCCCATCCGCTGCCCCAAGGTCACCTCCACCGAGGCCCTGGTCGAGTGCGCCGAAAGCCTGCTGGAACAGGGCGGCTACGTCAAGCCCCGCGAGGTCATCGCTATCGTGGCTGGCACGCGCACCCGCTCCGGCTCAACCAACTTCCTGCGCCTTCACGTCATGGGCGAAAAGGAGGGCGAGCGCTTCTTTCTCCCTCGCAAAGATGCGTCGGCAAAGAAAAAGTAGCAGGGTGCAATGACGCAGCAGAATCTCTACTCCCCTGCCAACTGCCTCAAAACATACTGCAAAATCCCGCCGTGCTCGAAGTACTCAATCTCCTGCGGCGTGTCGATGCGCACCCTGGCATCAAATTCCTTCACCGTCCCATCGGCGGACTTAGCCTTCACTCTAAGCGTGCGGCCTTTTTCCATCCGGTGAGCGAGCAGCGCCGTCAAGCCCGGAAAATCGTAAATCTCCTCGCCCGTCAGCCCCAGCGGCTCCACGCTTTGCCCCTCGGCGAATTGCAACGGCAAAATCCCCATCCCCACCAGGTTCGACCGGTGAATCCGCTCGAAACTTTCCGCAATCACCGCCCGCACACCCAGCAGCTTCGGTCCCTTGGCTGCCCAATCGCGCGAACTGCCCGACCCATACTCCTTCCCCGCCAGAATCACCAACGGCACGCCGCGCTCGGCATACTTCACGCTGGCATCGAAGATGGATATCGGCTCGCCCTCGGGCAGCAGGCGCGTCACTCCGCCCTCGGTTCCCGGCGCGAGCTTGTTGCGCAGCCGCACATTGGCAAACGTCCCGCGCACCATCACTTCGTGATTCCCGCGCCGCGAACCATAGCTGTTAAACTCCGCCGGCTTTACGCCATGCTCCGCCAGGTATTTTCCCGCCGGCCCGTTGGCCTTGATGTTGCCTGCCGGCGAAATATGATCCGTAGTCACCGAGTCGCCCAGCACGGCCAGCACTCGTGCGCCAAGAATGTCAGTAACCGGCGCGGAAGTCTTCGTGATGCCGTCAAAGTACGGCGCCTTCCGAATGTACGTCGAGCCCGGTTCCCACTGGTAGACCTCGCCGGTAGGAAACTTCAGTCCCTGCCAGTTGGCGTCGCCCAAACTCACCGTCGCATACTCTCGCCGAAAGCTCTCACTGGACAATCCCTTTTCAATGGCTTCGGTCACCTCCGCTTGCGTCGGCCAAATGTCCTTGAGAAACACCGGCTTCCCTACCCCATCCATGCCCAGCGCATCCGTCTCGAAGTTGTGCCCGATCCGTCCGGCCAGCGCGTAAGCCACCACCAGCGGCGGACTCATCAGATAGTTGGCCCGCACGTCCACGTTCACTCTGCCCTCAAAGTTGCGGTTGCCGCTCAACACGCTGACCGCAACCAGCCCATGTTCGTCAATACTTTGCTTGACATCTGCAGGCAGCGGCCCGGAATTCCCAATACAAGTGGTGCATCCGTAGCCCACCACGTTGAACCTCAGCTTTTCGAGGTAAGGCAGCAAGCCCGCCTTGGCGTAGTAATCCGTCACCACCCGCGAACCCGGCGCCAGGGATGTCTTCACCCACGGCGGCACGCTCAACCTTTTCTCCACCGCTTTTTTCGCCAGAATTCCCGCCGCCACCATCACCGAAGGATTCGACGTGTTGGTGCAACTGGTAATCGCCGCAATCACCACCGACCCATGATCGAGATAGGTATCCGGATCGACGCCAAACCGGCCCAGCACTGTATTCGGCGCAGTCGCAGCCGTCAGCGCCACATCCCTCACCGCTCCCCGCTTCCACTCAGCAGCCGTTCGCGTCACCAGCGGTTTCGCAGTCGGCGAGAGCAGCGCCGGCAACTGCCGCGTAAAGTCAGCCGCCGCATCCTTCAGCAGTACGCGATCCTGCGGACGCTTCGGCCCCGCCACGCAAGGTTCGACCTTCGCCAAATCCAAATCGAGCGTCTCGGTGTACTCCGCCTCCTGCGTCTCCGCTGTGTGGAAGATCTCCTGCGCTTTGTAATAATCCTCAACCAGCGCAATCTGCTCCTCGCTCCGGCCCGTCAATCTCAAATAGCGCAGCGTCTCGGCGTCCACCGGGAAGATGCCGCAGGTCGCCCCGTACTCGGGGGCCATGTTGCTGATCGTCGCGCGGTCGGCCAGCGGCAACTCCGCCACGCCCGGCCCGTAGAACTCGACAAACTTGCCCACCACACCTAGTTTGCGCAACGCCTGCGTCACGGTCAGAACTAAGTCCGTTGCAGTCGCGCCTTCGCGCAGTTTTCCCAGAAGTCGGAAACCCACCACCTGCGGCGCCAGCATCGAAATCGCCTGGCCCAGCATCGCCGCCTCGGCCTCAATGCCGCCCACGCCCCAGCCCAGCACGCCCAGGCCGTTGATCATGGTAGTGTGCGAATCCGTGCCTACCACCGTGTCCGGATACGCAACTTGCTCGCCATCAATCTCCGTCGTAAATACCACCCGTGCCAGGTGCTCCAGATTCACTTGGTGGCAGATGCCCATGCCCGGCGGAACCGCGCTGAAGTTCCTGAACGCCGCCTGGCCCCACTTCAAAAACGCATAGCGCTCGCGGTTTCTTTGAAACTCCAGCAACGTGTTGGCGTCGAAGGCCGCCGCCGTGCCATACTCGTCCACCTGCACCGAGTGGTCTATCACCAGCTCGGCGGGAACCAGCGGATTCACCCGCGCCGCATTGCCGCCCAGCGTCCGTATGGCGTCGCGCATCGCCGCCAGATCCACCACCGCCGGCACGCCGGTAAAATCCTGCATCAGCACCCGCGCCGGCATATAGGCAATCTCCCGGCTAGGCTCGGCCTTGGCCTCCCATTTGGCCAGAAATTCAATGTCGGCAGCCGTCACATTCACGCCATCCTCGCGGCGCAGCAGGTTTTCCAGCAGTATCTTCAGGCTGAATGGCAGCCGGCTCAGGTTGAAGCCGCGCGCCGCCAGCGCCGGCAAACTGTATATCGTATAGGTTCGGTTGCCGGAGGTGAGTCGGGTCCGGCTGGAAAAACTATTCATCGTGGGAAGCCTTTCTCTCCGCGCAATGGCGGAGGAGTCTAATCATTTCATCTTGAATGCTGGATGCGGGTATCCCAGATCCCGATTCCGAGACCTGGGAAAACGCAATTCATCGAAGATAGATTACTCAGCGGGAGGGACGCCGTCCACGGTCACGCCGCCCGTGACGATAGCGTCTCAGCAGGGGCGTTTCCTTTACCGGGTTGTTAGATTGACCGCGCATCGAATACGCCTCTAATTTATCACGGAGCAATAGCGATGTAAATGTGTGTGAGCGTGGTTGTTGGTTCGCCCTCAAATTACGATGTATTTTCCATTTCTGGAGCGCGTCTTGGATAATCCTGGTATGCGCCTCTTTATCGGAATACCACTGGCCGCCGCGGTGATCGAAGAACTCCGCGCGGCCTCGGCGCGGCTTCGCTCCTCCGCGGACGGCCTCCGCTGGACGACGCCCGAATCCTGGCACGTCACACTGCAATTTCTGGGCAACACCAGCCCCGAGCAACTCGCCTGTGTCGTCGCGCGCCTGCGTGCGCTGCACGCGCCGTCCGTTCCCGTCTGCCTTGAAGCTCTGGACTGCTTCGAGCGCGCCGGAGTCCTCATCGCCCGCGTTCGGCTCACGCCCGAACTGCTCCTGCTTCAGCAGCGCGTCACCGCGGCCACCCAGCCTTGCGGCTTTCTCCCCGAAACTCGCTCCTTCCAGCCGCACATCACGCTGGCGCGCAGCAAAGGCCGGCAGCATCATCTTGACGCACTCCAAACCAAACTCCGCCGTCCATCCAACTTTACCCGCTTTCAAGCCCGCGAATTCCTTCTCTACGAAAGCTTCCTCTCGCCCGCCGGTTCGCGCTACGAAATCCGCGAGCGCTTTCTCATCGCAGATGGATAAGCATTTTGATTCACCGGCAATTCGTGGGCGCCACCGGTCTCGCTTCTGAGACCTGGAATATACAATTCAATCTGGGTGCCCCATCCTTTCCGCGTTCTTTGCGGAATGGGTGGGAAACTACTTCGCACCGGAATCGCCGCCGCGCCCCGAGGATCATCGCCCGAATGCCTGAAACGTCCCGCCGTCCGCCCGCCTCCGATATTGAAACTTCTGAATCAATGGGATTCTTCCATCCATCGAAGCGCCCCTACCGCTTCACCATCCTGTTGTTCATCAGCTTGCTGGTGTTGGGAAGCTATTTCGCCTATGACAGCATCGGCGCTCTTGAGACCACACTTATTGAAGCGTTACATTTGGACCGCAGCACCATCGGAAATCTATACACTGCTTACTCTGCGGCCGCCATTATCATTGTGTTCTTCGGTGGCATGCTTTACGACAAGCTTGGCCCCCGGCGGGCCAGCCTGCTCTTCTGTAGCCTCGTCCTGCTGGGCGCCACCATCGTGGCCCTCGCCCACTCCAAGTGGCAGCTCTTCGCTGGTCGGTTTATATTCGGCGCGGGTTCCGAATCCCTGATCGTAGTGCAGAGCGCCATCATCAGCCGATGGTTCAAGGGCAAGGAGATGGCCTTGGCCTTCGGCATCGCACTCACCGTCAGCCGGGTCGGGACCCTCTTCAGCTTCAATACCGAGGAACTCATCGCCCACTATTACGGCAACTACCGCACGGCTCTTTGGGCCGCGGCGGGCTTCTGCCTCTTTTCCGTGCTATGCAACCTGGTCTACAATGCCATGGACCTTCACGGTGAGAAGGTGCTTGCGCTTCCGAAACCGGAGGCTGGCGACAAAATCGTTTTCTCGGATATCAAGAAGTTCAACTCCTCCTTCTGGTTCGTAACCTTTCTCTGTGTAACCTTCTACAGCGCAATCTTCCCCTTCACAGCCCTCGCCACTGATATGTTCCACGACAAGTGGGGCTTTCCCAAGGTCAGTGAGTCCACTGGCGGCTTCCTGGCACAGGCCTGTGTCAACTTCCAGCACATGTTCTCGACGGCGCCGGGAATCACAAGCATCGTGATCTTCGGATCCATGGTCTTTGCACCCTTCGCCGGAGACTTGGTGGACCGCATCGGTAAGCGCGCCACGTTGATGGTGGTGGGCTCCCTCATACTGATTCCCGCCCACCTGATCATGGGCATCACCCACTGGAATCCCATCCCCAGCATGATCGCGCTCGGCGCAGCCTTTGTACTGGTGCCCGCTGCCATGTGGCCTTCGGTTCCGCTCGTGGTGGAAGAGAAGCGCGTGGGCACGGCCTTCGGGCTGATGACGGCCATCCAGAATTTGGGCCTCGGGCTTTTCCCCTTCCTCAATGGCAAGCTCCGCGACGTCACCGGAACTTATACCGCGACCCAGATCATGTTCGCGAGTCTAGGTGGGATAGGGCTCGTCTTCGCCCTGCTATTGCTGCGGTCGGATAGGCGGCATGGCAACGTACTGGAGCAAGGGAAAAAACGAGAGAACGAAATGCGGCCTGATTTGGTATGAATCATTCATACTCGTGCTAAACTCTTCTTCAGGAGCAATTCGCCATGTCCGCCACTCTCTGCGAAAAACGGACGGTCAGCCTGCCCAGTGAGCAGGGGCGCTACATCGACCAGTTAGTCAATTCCGGAGCTTACGCCTCGGCTAGCGAGGTCGTCCGCGCCGGCCTACGCGCGCTGGAAGAACGAGACGCCGCCGTGGAGCGCTGGCTGCGGACGGAGGTAGTGCAGGCCTACGACGAACTGGATGCGGATCCCGGCAGCGCAATTCCGGCTGAAGAGGTCTTCACGGAGCTTCGGAAGCGCATTGCCAACAGAGTCGACGGCCGGCAATGACGTACCGCGTCGCATTTACGCGTCGCGCTCAAGCCGATCTGAACGGACTCTTCGACTACCTCGCGGACCGCTTCGGCTTTACCAATGCCCAGCGTTATGTGGAACAGATCGAGAAGACCTGTCTAAGTCTGGGCACGATGCCTAACCGGGGAATGGAGCGTTCGGATTTGAGACCGGGGTTGCGGATAATGGGATTCCGGCGCAGGGTCACGATTGCCTTCCGCGTGAAGGGAGACTCGGTGAGCATCCTGCGTATTCTCTACGGCGGTCGAAGCGTCGATCTCGCCTTTTCGCCGGTCGAAGACTAAATGCTCTGTCTTCCCCTACCGCTGCGGCTCCATGTTGTAGAGGAAGAAGGCCCGCAGTTCCAGGTACGGCCCGTGAAAATCCCTGGGCAGTGGCGGATAGTTCGAGCCGGTCAGAGCGCCCCACGCCGCGCGGTCCAGCGCTACGTCGCCCGAGCGACCCTCCAGAATCAGGCTGCCGTCCATCAGCCGCCCGTTGGGCAGCACCTTAAAGCGAATCGCCACCATCCCCGACTTCAGAATCGGCGGGTTCACCTCGTCGGGAATCAGCGGATCCCAGGTATGTTCCGTCTCCCAATGCCAGCGCGCCAGCCAACTGCTGAAGTCCACGCCCTGGGTGTCGGAGAGCACCTCGATGCCGCCCGTGCCCGCGCCGGGATGCCGCGACAGCCCACCGCCCGGCAAATTGCTATCGCCCGTGCCGCGGTTCCGCGCGCCCTTCATCGCCTCGCGCAACTGGTCGGCGGGATTCTGCGAGCCCAGGGCAAAGTTGGGCCGGGCAGGCACCGCCGCCGGTCGAGGCGCCTCCAGCTGCGATTGCTCGCTGGGCGGCGGGGGCGGAGGCGCAGGGGGCGCGGCTGGCTTGGGCGCAGCATCCGCGGCAGGCGGATTCGCCCGCTTCATCGCCTCCAGCGTCTCTTTGTCAATCTCCGGCGGCTTGGTCAGCGGTTTGACCGCCACCTTGGGCGGCAATGTGAACGGTGTATCCAGATAGGTAAAATCCTTGTGCTGCCTGAGCTTATTCTGGTCAACCACCGGCGGTATCTTGAAAACGTACTTTGGAATCCAGGTTACCGCCGAAAGCAACGCCAGGTGGATGAGGATGGCAAGCCAGAAGCCCTCGCGCAAACGCGCCCAGCGCCGCTCGTCCTCCAGCTCGCTGATCATCACCAGCAGCTCGTGGGTGTCGTAGTCGATCCAGCGCGATCCGCGAACCACCGGAGAATCGGACTCCATCGGGCGCAACTCCTCTCCCGCGGCCGGCTCGTCCGTGGCGAGGCTGGTTTGCGTGGGGTTGGCTCCCGCGGGCCCGTTGGGCTCGTTCACATCGCTTGGCGCTTGGTCGATGGGCATTCGATCTTCAGGAGCATCCGCAGACGCACACGCGCCCACGGCTCCGTTTCCTTTCTATTCTCTCATCCGGACCAAAGCTCTGCCCATCGCCCCGGCCCGTACAATGGATTCTGACTGTAAGACGGATTTGCCGCCGGAAGGAAACCCTGTTTGAAGCAGTTTATTGTTCGATGGATAGCCAAGTGGAAGTTCATCGCCCTTTTTCTGGCTAAGTTCGGCGTTTGGGGAGTGGGCGCCGTTGCCATGCTGGATTCCTCCACTATCCCCGTCCCCATGGACCTGATCCTGGCCGGTTACATCTGGGCCGATAAGAGACACTTCTGGCTCTATTGCCTGCTGGCCGCGGTGGGTTCAGCCATCGGCGGCCTGCTGCCCTACGGATTGGGCCGCGCCGGCGGCGAACTCTTCCTGCTCAAGCACGTCAACCGCGAGCGTTACGAGCAGATGCGCGCCCGCTTCGAGCGCCAGGAGTTCCTGGCCATGATGATTCCCTCCATGCTCCCCCCGCCAACGCCCTGGAAGGCTTGCGTCTTTGCCGCTGGCGTCTTTGAAATGCGCGTCGCCCCCTTCATGCTCTCTGTCTTCGCCGGAAGGCTCCTCCGCTGGCTCATCCTCTCCGCATTGGTGCTCATCTTCGGCCCCAGCGCGGTCGATCTGGTCGCTCACCACGGACTGGCCTTGCTGGCCATTGTCGGCGGCCTCGCCGTAGCGGGTTTTACATGGTGGTGGCTGCGGAAAAAACGCGACGGCAAGCTGGAAGGCTACAACTAGCTGCGGAGCCGTAGTCTTCCCTTTCAGCAACCTTTGGAGTCCTTCAGTTTATCCTTGACCAGCTCAACGAAGGCGGTCATGGCCGGAGAAATCCATCTGTCCTTGTGCCAAAGGATATGGATGGTAATGTCGAGGGACGGACCGGCCCAGTGCAGGGCTTTGATATGGCTCTGGCGCAGTTCACGGGCAACGGCGATGGCTGGGAGCAGCGCGACTCCCATGCCGACGGCGATGCACTGCTTGATTGCCTCAACGCTGGGGAACTCTGTCACGTTGGCGGGGCGAATGTTTTCTTGCGCGAGCGCCCGGTTGAGTTTCTCCCGGTAACTGCATCCTGCTTCCGTAAGAAGCAAATTCTGTCCAGCCAGGTCGGCAGGCTTTACCCTGGGTTGGCTTGCCAGCGGATGGCTGGCGTTAGCCAGCAGGAGGACTCGCTCCGTGCGCAGGCGGATGGACTTGATGCTCGAGGAGGGCAGCGGATCGTGCGCGTAAATCGCCAAGTCTAACTTTCCGGCTTCGAGCTCAAGCGCAAGCGTCGCATTTGAGTAAGGACAGAAGATAAGTTCGACGCGCGGAAAGTGGCGGCGGTAGGCGCGCAATACCTCGGGCAACCGATAGGTGAGCATGCTCTCTGGAGCGGCGATGCGTAGCGGCCCGCTCGGCTCGGCGCCGGGCTGGACAGAGCGTTGACCCTGGTCCATGGCCGCGAGGGCCTGCGAGGCGAAAGGCAGGAAGTTGCGGCCCGCGTCAGTGAGGATTACGCGACGGCCCAAGCGGTCAAAGAGCGGTATACCGAGTTCTTCTTCAAGCGCCTTGATCTGCGCGGTCACGTTGGACTGCACAGTGTGTACCTTTTCAGCCGTGCGCGTGAAACTAAGCTCTTCAGCGAGCGTTTGAAAGATCTGTAGCTGCCGGACTTCCATACATGAATCTCCAATACAGATGTAATATATCACATCAATCTATTGGACAGATATACAGATCTGAGCCAGACTCACCTTATGGCTCGATTGAGCTGAACGAAACAATCCCCACAAACAGGAGGTTACTATGAATCGCATCATCGCAATCGCTCTCTTCGCCGGAGCAACGTTGATGACAGCCAGCTGCGCTACGGCACAGAGCAGTGTCATCGTGGTAAACGTTCCATTCGACTTTACTGTCAAGAATACAGTTCTACCGGCCGGGAGCTACACCTTTGGTTTCGATTTATTGATTCCCGAGATGCTTATCGTTCGAGACCGGGCGAAGAACGTGAAGGCAACGGACCTTGGCCTGCTCGGCTCACTCGACCCTGGGAAGCCTGGCTCGCTGATTTTCCACCGGTACGGCGGTCAATATTTCCTGAGCGAGGTTCGCTTAGGTTCCGCCTCGGATGGGATTTATTTACCCGCTAGAAAACTTGAGGAGCAGGCCAGAAACTTGAGCCAGAAAGAGGACTTGGCTTCCATAGCGGTTCATTGATAGCGGTCAGCTGGTCGGCGGACGGCCCACGTCCAACAAGTGGAAAATGTGGGTGACAGGTGACGTAGGTTCCCTTCTTTAATCTGGTGTCCCAGGTCCGGTTTCTCGTACCTGGGATACCAGAACCAGTAACTACTTCCAAGCCAGCGCCGCCCGCCTATGCGCCGCAAACATCAACCCCGCCGGAAGCCTAAAGCCGTTGCCTGGACGGCCAGTCCCCGCACCAGCACCGGAACTCCAAACGCCAGCCCGGCCACCAGCGCCGTCGAGAGCAAATCGTTGCGATAAAACGGCACGCCCGCCAGATAGCACGCGCCCAAACCGCCCAGCGTGTGCGGATACGGATACGCGAAGCCGCTCATCCAGGTCGCATAATTCGACACCAGGAAAAACGAGGTCGGCCCCAGCACCACGCCCGCCGCCACCCGTACAAAGCTCGTCCGCGCCCGCAGCAGAATATAACCCAGCGCCATGGCCATCAAATACCAAGCCCATGTGGCCGCGTAGAGCTGCCATGTAAACGTGTAGTGATAAATGTAGACGGTGAGAATATAGTCGGTAGCCATAAGCGCCACCAGCGGCGCCAGCATCTCCCGCCACGGACGCCGCGCGCCAAAGTACAGCAGAGCGCCGCCCACCGCGGTAAAGTTCCATAGCCCCGCATGGGGCAGCAAACGGCTCAACACGGCAACCAGCAACAGAAGATAAGCGGGCATGAACACCTCAAAATTCAGGATTCCGTCGTCGCCCTAGGGGAAAAATACGCTCCGAGCAAACAGCGGCGTTCTTTTCATTCTGCGGGTCGCGCGTGGTTGGGTCAACCTGAAAGATTCGCGCGATGAACAAATCTTTTCATTGGGAGCAATACCGCTCTACTTCTGCTCCCGCCCGTTCATCGCCTCGCCTGCCTCGTCGCGCCCGTCCACGATATAAACCCAGCCGCTCAGTGGCTTCCGGCCAGAGCTTCTGCCGGCTCCGATAAACGGATAGTCGAAGCGCAGATCGTAAAACTCGACCGTGGTCCACGTCCGATTGCGTAGTAACTTCGGCGGCTTCAAGCCCGGCACAGGTTCCTGCCCCACGTCGCGCACTACCGCCCACGTGCCCCAGTCCATGTAAACCTGCCCCAGCAGCGTGCGTTTGGCCGCCTCCGTGGCCGCGGTCGCCGCCGGCTTGTAGAGCACGTCCCGGCGCGGGTCGCTCTCGATCTCCCCGCTCAGCGTGTTGATCTCGGCGGTCTGATAATACTCAGCCGTCTCCAGTATCGCGTGCCAGCGGAAGGGATTAATGGGATAAGGCTCCAGAGCCATGCGCTTCACCGCAGCTGCCGCAATCTGCGTGTTTTCCGCCAAAGCCCGTGCCCGTCCCTGTTCCGCCCAACGCCAGCCCCACAGCAAAACCATCCCCGTCAGCGCGAAGATCGCCCATCCCCGCCCGCGAAATTTTTTCTTCTTGACCCCAATCTCGGAGTCGGCCAGCCCCAGAAGCCAGGGCATCACCAGCGCCGACCCAAGCAGCGCCCACAGCACCGGCTCGCCAATAAAAACAAAACTCCCCGCATACCAGCGTGGATTGAATGGGAAAAATGGCCGCAGCCCGTAGTTGTTCGTCCAGTCCAGCAGCAGGTGGCTCAGCGCGGCAACCAGCGCCGTCAGATAAAGCCAGCCCCAGTGCAGTATAGGCGGCGCATTTGCGTTTTGATTATGTGGATTTGCCTTGCGAGAACGCCGCGTTCGCCGCCAACGATCGAAAAGCCAAACCATCCCCACTGCCGCCGCCGCCACCACCGGCACAGCAATGAACGTATGCGTGATGCCGCGATGGTGCTTCAGCCCCTCCACCGGCCCCGCCAGCCTCCACAGCGTGTCAATGTCGGCAGCCTCGGCGGCCAGCACCGCCGCCAGCGTGGCGTAAGCCGTCTTGCGATTCAACCCCGCACGGCCGATGCACGCTCCGGTTAAAAAATGTGTAACGGGTTCCATAGCTGTCTGCAAATCATACTACCCTGCCCCGCCACATATAATTCTCCCCATGGGCGAAAGAACCCCTCCAGATGCCTCTCCGGCTCAACGCGCCGCCGAACTCAGCGCCGAACTGCGCCGCCACGAGCACCTCTACTACGTTCTCGACTCGCCCCAGATCAGCGACGCCGCATACGACGCGATGATGAACGAGCTCAAGCAGCTTGAAGCCGCGCACCCCGAGCTCGTCACCCCAGACTCGCCCACTCAGCGCGTCGGAGGCAAGCCCGCCGAGGGCTTCCGCAAGGTTGCCCACTCCCGCCCCATGCTCTCGCTGGACAACGCTTACTCCGCCGAGGAGCTGGCCGCCTGGGATGCCCGCTGCCGTGAGCTGGCCGGCCCATTGCCCGTCGAGTATGTCGCCGAGTACAAACTTGACGGCCTGAGCGTGGCGCTGCGTTACGAGCCTGCAAAAGAAGGCGGCTCACGCCTCACCACCGGCATCACTCGCGGCGACGGCCAAACCGGCGAAGATGTCACCTCCAACATTCGCACCATTCGCAGCGTGCCCCTCCGCATCTCCGCCGAAAAACTGAAGAAGACCAATCTCCCGCAGGCATTTGAAGTTCGCGGTGAGGTGGTTATGCCCGAAGCTGCCTTTCTTCGACTGAACGAGGAGAAGGAGCAGCAGGGCATTGCGCCCGCCGTCAATCCGCGCAACGCCGCCGCCGGAACCCTGCGCACCCTTGAGCCCTCCATCGTCGCCAACCGCCGCCTGGAGTTCTACGCCTACTTCCTGCTCGTCGAGATCGAAGGCAGGAGCGACTACTGGCCGCGGGGCCAGCGCGCCACTCTGGATGCGCTCGCCGCCCTCGGCTTCCGCGTCAATCCTAACCACAAACTCGTTGTCTCGGTCGAGCAGATGACTCGCTTCATCGACGAGGCCGAAGCCGCGCGCTCTACTCTGGGCTACGAAATTGACGGCGTGGTCCTCAAGGTAGACTCGCACGCCACCCAGCAGCGCCTCGGATACACCGGCCGCGCCCCGCGCTGGGCCATCGCCTACAAGTTCACCGCCCGCTCCGGCATCACGCAGGTCAACGCCATCACCGTGCAGGTGGGACGCACCGGCAAGCTGACCCCGGTCGCCGAGCTAACGCCGGTCTTCATCGGCGGCACCACCGTCAGCCGCGCCACGCTGCACAACGCTGACTTCATCGAGCGACTTGGCCTCAAGCTCGGCGACTGGGTGCGCGTCGAGCGCGGCGGCGACGTCATCCCCAAAGTCGTCGAAGTTCTCGAAGACGCGGACCATCCGCGCGGTAAGAAGCCTTTCGTTTTTCCGACGAAATGTCCAGAGTGCCACTCGCGCGTTGTCCGCGCCGAGGGCGAGGTAGACTTCCGCTGCGTCAACGCCGATTGCCCCGCCAAGCTGCGTGAGAATCTGCTCCACTTTGCCTCGCGCGGCGTCATGAACATCGAGGGCCTGGGCGAAGCGGTGGTGCAGCAGTTGCTCGATCGCGGCCTGGTCCACAGCGTGGCGGATCTCTATTCCCTCACCGTGGAGCAGTTGACCGGCCTCGACCGCTTTGCGGAAAAATCCGCTCGTTCCCTCATCGAAGAAATTGATCGTTCCAAAGCAGCCGGATTGGCCCGCGTCCTCGTAGGCCTGGGCATTCGCTTTGTCGGCGAGCGCACCTCGGAATTATTGTCAGAGGAGTTCGGCTCCATCGAGGCGCTCAGAGCTGCCTCCGCCGAAGAGCTGGAGCGCGTTGAAGAGGTCGGCCCGCGCATCTCCCAGGCCATTCAGGAATTCTTCGCGCAGCCGGCCAACCTGGCGCTGATCCGCAGCCTGAAGAATGCCGGCGTGAAAATGACAGCCCGGAAGAAACAGCGCTCCGTCCAGTTGGCGGGGCTCACCTTTGTGCTCACCGGCACGCTGCCTACGCTCACCCGCGACCAGGCCAAGGCGAGAATCGAGGCCGCGGGCGGCAAGACCGCCGCTGCCGTCAGCAATAAAACCAGCTATGTGGTAGCCGGCGAGGAGGCCGGTTCCAAGCTCGACAAGGCGCGCAATCTCAACATTCCCGTCCTGGATGAAGCTGGGCTGCTGGCGCTGCTTGAAGCCGCGCCGTCCACGCATTGAATTCCGCTTCATACTCGCGAGGTTAAAGGGCCTCAGACTCCCGCACAAGTTGCCTGGGAGTGAGCATCAACGGGGTAATAGCCAGAAAAATCAGCAACAAATCAAACCACACGGCAACCTCGCATTCTCATCTCACATTTGTTATGAACCATAGTGGCGGCGGGCAGACAGCCCTGGATGACGCTCAATAGTGCGCAATTCCCGTTCCCGCTCGCGCTCCCGCTCCCAGGCAGCGGCGCGCCAGTTGCGCGAGGCATAGCGTGGCGGCTCGTTGACGGCCGCTGCGGCCTCCGCGTCGCGCGCCTTTGCCGGCAAGGCAACCAGTTCCATCTGCATCCGCAGAGGGGGCCGCGCGGCAGATACAGGCGCGTGCGCGGCAAGCAGCCGCGAGGAGGCCGAAGCCGCCTTGGAGGTCGCCACCGCGGTCAGGCTGGTGTCGGTCTTCACGGCCTGCACTATCATCTCGTCCTCTTCGTCGTCTTGAGCTGCCCGCGGAATACGCGCCGTCAGAGTCCTGGCCAGAAAATCGTCCACTAGCTTGTGAAGGCAGGTTTGACCGCAAAGATGCTTCGAACCGGGGCGCAGACGGTTGCGCGAGTTCCACCCGCTCACCCGCAGTTCCTCTCCCTGGTCATAGGCCACAAACCAGTGGTTCGTCTGCTTCTTCTCCGTTCCGCAGATATCGCACGATATCGCCTGTCGGATCACCCGGTTTCCCCCTGTCGCACATTCCTTTCGCGCTCTACTCGATCCCCGTCATGCCCTTTGACCCATGCGGAGACTACCTCGAAGAGCCGCAAGCCGCGCAGGCATACTCCATGAAGAACTCTGGGAGCCGCCTATCTCTATTTCATCGCTTATCTTGTGAAATCAATGAGTGAAGAACGGAGAGAAACTCAAATGATGCAAATGCGAACAGCAGAACGCGGAATTGTCCTGAATCGGAACACGCGGCAAACTTCAATTGAAAAAATAAGGGAAAAACATAAACAACTAAGGTATAAGCCGGTTGCGGGACAATCCGGCGCCTTCCATCTCGCGGGAGCGTTAGGACGTTGATTGTCGGCCATGAACCGCTCTGGCGCGGGCCAGCAGACTGGCCATAAGTGCCCGGGGAGACACGTAACTCTCATAGTAGTTCCAGGACTGCAACCGATGGTATTCCGCCAGAGACCTATCGCTCAACAGGCGCTCGCAAGCCTCCACGCACTCGCTTTCGGAGCGATAGACTGAGATGTGATCCAACGGCGCGGTTAGCTCGTTGTCAATCGGTTCGCTGACGATGCACTTCGAGGCGGCAAGATAATCCGCCATCTTAATCGCGATCGCCCCGAACAATCCCCGCGTGTAGATGCCAATCAACGGCTTCTTCGCCCAGCGAATATATTGGGGATGCCGGCAGGGTTGATCAGTAATGAGGTCTGGATAGGCCTTGCGGGCAAAGGGTGTCGGCACCACCCCGCCGGCGACGCGGTTGCCAAACTCTCGCTTGAGCGCGCGTAATACGCCGGCGCGCTGCTCGTTGATGGCCTCATCGCCGGGCGCATCCTGCGCTTCCCAAACACGGGTTTGAAACAGGATGGTATTGTCCACCGCTTGCTCCGGCCGATGTTCCAGGAACTTCCAGTGGGGCGTAGCCAGGTAGCGATAAACCTCCATCAACCGGCCCTTCGAGGCTCTTGGAAACGTGCCGCCAATGGCCGACAACGCCGCAATCATGCTGCGCCGCGAGTGGCACGCGCAGTTCAGCCCGAAGGGGATGATCTTATTTTGGAGTGCGGCGGAATGACGCCGGTTCATGTTTCGCTTGGCATACGCGTCGCACCACTCCAGCAGCGAAACATCCCAGAAATTACTGTGGTCGCTCAATTCGATTGCGATCTTCAACCCATCGGCGTCCAACGCCATGCAATTCGAATGTTTGATCCAATTCACGCGCCTCAGCTTCACTGCCGTGCGCGGCTGTTCATAGAGTCCCGCAAGGGTTTGACCAAGCAGAAAGAGGTCAACATTCTCGCCGATGAAGCATTCGATCAAATAGCTTTCCCGTTCTGCGCTTTTCACTGCGATTCGGCCGCCGCGCCGCCCCTGCGGTTATTATTGCCGCGGAGCGAAGTAGCCCTTTTTGGCTCGCGCCTGATAGCGCCGGTCGTTGCAATAAAGATAGATGGGGCGATACCCGCCGTCGTACTTGAAATCCGCTGGAGTGTAGATCAACGCATACTGGCTGCGCAGCTCTTCTTCGATGTCGTGAAAACTGTTCGACATCTCCTCCACCGAAGGCGGAAAGAACACTTGCCCGCCGGTTTCCTCCGCCATCTGTGTCAATGCCTGGTCGCCCTTGCTGCGGCTGGGCGTCCAGTTGGTGCTGATGGCGTAGATGATGGTCTCTGCCCGCTGGCACATCTTGATGGCCTCATCCTGGTAGACATGGCTCACGTTGTCGTTGCCGTCTGAGATCAGCACCATCGCCTTGCGCACCGGCTCCGGGCCGCGTTCGCCCATCAGCTTATCGCGGCAGGCGGTGTACACGGCATCGTACAGCGCCGTGCCGCCGCCCGGATGCAGACGATTCACGCCCGCCTCCAGGCCGTCCAGATTGTTGGTCCAGTCCTGGGTCACCGTGGGAGTCACATCGAAGCCCATCACAAACGCCCGGTCGCTGCGGGCCTTGAGAATCTCCAGCAGAAACTCGTTGGCCGATTGCTGCTCGAACTCAAAGCGCGAGCGAATCGATGTGCTGGCGTCAATAACGATGCCCACCCGCAACGGAAGATTGATCTGCTGATGGAAGCTGATCACCCTGGTCGGCGCCTTGCGGTCGTCCAGCAGCGCGAAGTCGCTTTGTTGCAAGTTGGGAATATAGTGCCCGTGCCTGTCCGTTACGGTAAAAATGAGATTTACCTCATTGACGTTCATTCGGATGATGGTGGGCGCAGCTTCTTGTCCTGCTTGTCCAGTTTGTCCGGCGGGTTGCGCCGCTGGCTGCTGCGCCGCCGGAACGGACGTCGGTTGGCCAGACTGAGGGGCGGTCTGCGCCGCCGCCGGTTGCTGGGCGGCCTGCGCGGGCGCCGGTTGGCTGGCCTGCGGGGTTGCCGGCGGGGTCGTAGGTTGTTGCGCAGACAAGGCGGCTGAAACACACACCGCCGCAAATACAAATCCTGATAGCTTTCTGGTCATAGCTCTTCCATTTTATCAATAGCGGCCCGTCTTTGCGCCAGTCCTGCGCAACTCATTCCTTGGGTGGGTTTGCCCCTCCAGCCGGCTTAAAAACGCCTCCAGCTCGGCGGGCAGCGGCGCTTCAAGTTGCAGCAGCTTTCCCGTCCGGGGGTGCGGAAACTCCAGCCGCGCCGCATGCAGAAAGTTTCGCCCCAGCCTGAGCTTCTCCGGCTCCGCCTTCCTCCGCGCCGCTCTCGAGGTCGCGGCCTGCGAGGCTGCCTGGTCGGTCAACTGCCCCGCTCCGCCATAGAGCGTGTCGCCCACCACCGGGTGGCCAATCGACGCCATATGCACTCGGATCTGATGCGTCCGGCCCGTCTCAATCCGCACATTGACCAGCGTGAACTTGCCAAAGCGATTCACGAGCCGCCTCACCACCTCGTAGTGCGAGACTGCCGCGCGTGCGTCGCCCAGCGGTTTCGCCGTCATGCGCGTGCGCCGCATCGGGTCCCGGCCCACGCTGGCGTTGATGGTGCCCTTGGCCCGCTCCACTGCTCCCTGCACCAGCGCAATGTAAGTCTTCTTAATCTGGCGGCTCGCAAACAGCTCCGCTAATGCCGCATGGGCGCGGTCGTTCTTGGCCACCACGATCAGCCCGCTGGTCTCTTTGTCCAGCCGATGCACGATGCCCGGCCGCAAATCGCCGCCGCTCGACGAGAGCGCCTTGAATCGGTAGAGCAGTGCATTGACCAGAGTTCCGCGATTGCGCGCGTCCTCACTCTGCCCCGAACCCGCATGAACCATCATCCCCGCCGGCTTGTTCACCACCGCCAGATCCGCGTCCTCGTAAATCACATCCAGCGGAATCTCTTCGGCCATGGCCCGGAGCGGCGCTGGGTGCGGCTCGCCGGTAATGTCAATCCGCTCGCCCCCGCGCAGCTTGAGCGAAGCCTTCTCGCGCTTGCCATTCACCAGCACGTCGCCCTGCTCCATCAGCAGTTGGACCCGCGACCGGCTCACGCCCGCCAGGTGCGCGGCAAGAAACTGGTCAAGCCGCTGCCCCTTCGCCTCCGCCGGCACTTCAATCGCGCGCAATTCCGCCATGTGCAGCCTCGTACTTCGCGTCCGGTCCTCGTCTTTCTAGCATCACCAGCCCTCCTACCACCACCAGCACCACCGCCGCCATCTGCGGCCCATCCAGCGCGCCGCCCAGCAGCGCGCCTCGTCCCTCGGTGTCGCGCCAGAACTCGGTGACAAAAATCGCCACGCCAATCCCTAGCAATAACAACCCCGCTGCATCGCCCGCCTGCCACCGGTACGGCAACCAGACCAGTAAAAAAATTGAAAGTGCGATAAACGCAAGAGCCGCATAAGCCTGCACAGGATGCAGCGCAACCCCCAGCGGAGCCCCGCTCCACAGCGCAGCCAGCGGATGGTTATACGTGACAGCCCAGCGCTCCGCAATTCCCGTTCCGGCTTCAATCCCATAGCCCGAGCCGGCCAGCAACGCGCCCGTCTGCTCGCAGGCCAGCCCCAATGCCACCGGCGCGGCCAGCGCATCGGCCGTGGCCCACAACGGCAGCCTCTGACCGCGTCCATACAGAATCGCCGCCACAACCGCGGCCAGCCCCCCAAAGCCGGCCAGCAGCGGATGATGAATCATGGCCAGTCCCAGCAGCCATAGCGGGTGCGCGCGCAACTCATTCCAGTTGAGCGCCACCAGCAGCAGCCGCGAACCCACAAGGGCCGCAAACAGCGCCACCACGCACAGATTCCACGCCTTCCGCCCGTCAAGCCCCGCGATGCGCGCCGTGCGCTGCGCCATCCACAACGCCAGCAACACGCCCACGGCTGCCATCGCGCCATAGGCCGGAATCAGTATCGAACCGAGATGGAAGAGGACTGGATACACCAGTGCCAGAATACGGCATTAGAACCAGAGGGATGCTATTGCTGAATGCGGGAAGGAAGGTAGAACCCGGCCCACGGGGCCGTGGGTTACAAGCTGGTGAACCCTTCCTAGGAAGGTGGAGCTCTCCGCGGTTCATTAGGCATTCCGGACTGGCGGACACGGCACACAGAACCGATTGTCGAGTTGAGCCCCTGTTCACGAATGTTGGTTCAACCAGCGTTGATCGCCCACCTGCTTTGCAGGCCGGTTTCTAGTGTGAATAGTAGGAGTCCACGCAAAAAAATACAAGTCTTGCGCGTCATAGCCGCGATGTGTTAAGTTTTCAGCCCGCCGCTTTTGGGAATCAATCGCCAAAAAGGACTTCTTTATTGAATGTTGTTGTGAAGTGAATGGGTATTATTGAGAACTGCATAAGGAATGTCCTGGCAGCCGCGCCGTAGGCGCAATGTTTGTTAGCCCCGCGCTTCACCGGGGTCCCCAGGAAACGGTATTTGTTTCTTGGGGTGGTAATGTGGGGAAAGCTACCGCTCTTCCTCCAGCACCTCGTCCAGCAGCCCGCGCAGGCTCATGGCGCGCGCGTGTGCCTGCCGGGCATCGCCGCCGCCGGCCTGCTCTGCCTGCGACAGCTCATCGGCAAGATTCAGCGCCGCCAGAACGGCCACGCGCAGTGAATCCGCCGTGCGCCCCTGTGCGGCCACGGCCCGCATCCGCGCATCCACCAGCTCCGCCAGGCCGCGAATGTGCTCCGCGTCCTCGCCGGAGAGGTGATAGATCTGGTCGTATATTTCGACTGTAACGCAGCCGGCCGGCTTGCCAGAGTGCTCTTGAGCCACGCCCGGCCTCACAATTCCAGCGCGTCCAGTTGCGCCAGCAGGCGCTCCACGCGTTGCCGCACATGGCCGCGCTCCGCGCGCAGCGTCTCTATCTCCGCCTCTAAACGTTCCACCAGCGGCGCATGTCTGCTGATCACGGCTTCCGCCGCGTTGGCGCGCTCCTCTGCCGCCACGCGAGCCTGCCGCTCCTGCTTCACCAAGTTCACGGTGCGCAGAATTCGCTCCTCCAGCGCGGAAAACTCGTCCACGCTTAACGTCACGGCGCTTGTTTCCGCGATTGGCTCCGCGGGCGCTTCTGCAACATATTCCGCTGTCCGCTCCGCAGCCTGTTCTTCTGGCTGGGCTTCCAGTTGCGCTTCTTCCGCAACCTCCGACTTCCACATCGACTCCGACATCGATAACCTCCACGCGAATGAAGCTTACCCGAGCGAGTATAGCGCAGATCAAGCCGCTTTGCCGCCTAACTTCGCAGCCGCGCCCCAACTTTGCCAACAGCCTCCACTACCCGCGCCTGGAACTCCTGCAACTCCTCCTCGCGTAGCGTGCGGTCCGGGGCCTGAAAGGTCGCGCCCAGCAGCAATGCGTATTCGCCCTTGCCCAGCTTCGCGTCGTGAAACACCTCGCGCGCCCGCCACTCCACCAGCTCCGGAATCCGCAATTCGGCCATCGCCTGGTTGATCTTCTCCCACGCAATGCTTTCGTCCAAAACCAGCGAAAAATCGCGCCGAACCGGCTGGAAGCGCGAAATCTCCCGTGCCACCGGCTCCCGCAACGCCAGCTTGTACAGCCGGTCCAAATAGATCTCGCCCACCAGCACCGGCTCCTTCAGCTTGCGCTCGGCGGCCACGCGCGGATGCAGTTGGCCAAACCAGCCCACCGTTACGCCGTCCGCCACCACCCGCGACGCGCGATACGGATGCAGCCACACCGGCGTCAATCCTGCCTCGGCCTCAAAGCGGTCAAAGCCAACCGCCCGCGTCTGGAAGCGCTCGAGCACCTGCTCCACCACGCCCTTCACGTCTTGGAATTCTATGACCCGCGTCGCGTGCAGCGCTCCTTGCTCCGCCAGGCTGCCCACCGCGCCGAAAGCCAGCGATGGCCGCTCCTCAACCTTCTCCGTGCTCCCGCTGAAGACCGTGCCCACCTCAAACAGCCGCACGTCGCTCACGTCGCGGTTCAGGTTGCCGGCAATCATCGCCAGCATCCCCGGCACCAGCGACGGCCTCAGTACCCCCGCCTCCTCGCTCAGCGGATTGCCCAGCGGAACCGAGACTCCCGGCTGTGGCGCCGTTAGCGCGGCCTCGGCCGGCGAGCAGAAGGTGCTCCCAATCGCCTCGTGGAATCCCGCCGCGAGCAGCGTCCGCCGTATCGATGATTCGGCTTGCGCCCACGGAAGCGCGCGCACCCCTTCCCCAAACGACGGCAGCGTATTGCGAAAGCGGTTGTACCCGTAAACCCGCGCTACCTCTTCAATCAGGTCAATCTCCCGCTCCAGATCCAGCCGCCAACTCGGCAGCGTCACCAGCCACGCCGTCTCTTCCCCGCACACAAGCTCCGCTTTCTTATCTAACTTCGCAAAATCCGCTAACCCCGCTAACCTGCACCCCAGCGCCCTCAACACCCCCTCCACCGTCGCCGCGGTAATCCCCTCTTCCTCCTCCGTCGCGCCCAGAATACGCCGTACCTCGCTGATCTTGAGTTCGACCGGCCAGCGCCTCGCCGTCCGTGTCTCCATGGCCGCCACGCGCACGTCCACCAACTCGCCCTCCAGCCAGCCGCCGTTGGCCAGCAGAATCCGGCTCACCAGAGCCGAAGCCACCGGCCCCGCCTCAAAATCCGCTCCGCGCTCAAATCTGTGGCTCGCATCCGTATGCATCCCGTGCCGCCGCGCCGTTCGCCGCACCGCCATCGGCTCAAACCACGCCGCCTCCACCAGCACATTCTTCGTCTCCGCCGTAATCATCGTTTCCCAGCCGCCCATCACCCCGGCCAGCGCCACCGCCTTTTTGTGGTCGGCCACCACCAGGTCCTCGGCATCCAGCACGCGCTCCACGCCGTCCAGCGTCTTCAGCTTCTCGCCTTTTTTCGCGCGCCGCACCACAATCCCGCCCTCCAGCTTGTCCAGGTCAAAGACGTGCGTCGGCTGTCCCATCGCAATCCACGCAAAGTTTGTCGCATCCACGGCATTCGAGATGCATTTCTGCTCCAGCAACGAAAAGTACGTGCTCACCTCCGCGCCCGCGAACCAGTCCCGCGACTCGCCCATCTTCACGTCGCGCAACACCCGCGCCGTAAATCGCCCGCAGCCATCTTCCGCCTCAATCCTGACAGAAAATTCCTTTGCCGCCTTCTTCGACTTCGGCAAAGCAACATCCAGCTCCGCCAATTTCAGCCCATAAATTGCCGCCGCCTCCCGCGCCACGCCGTAGTGGTTCATCGCATCCACGCGATTAGTCGTGATGTCCATCTCGTAGAGCGAGCCATTCCCCGCGCCCAGGTCGTAAATGCCCTCCACGGCAATCCCGCGCAGCGTCAAATCCTCGGCAAGCCGAGCATCATCCACCGGCAATCCCGGCAAGTAACTTCGCAACCATTTGGTAAGTATTTTCATCGTGACTCTGTCTTCTCTGTGATTGTACTTTCTGTGATGTTTTCTGTTGACGGCTCATCAATGGGATCTGGGTGATTCGTATTGAACAATGGTATAACCCGTTTACGAACCGCTGGAGCAAGCGAATAGCCAATCGCGATCAACCAAATCGCGATCCATTGCCGATGCATCATGCAGCTAAATCCATACTCATCACGCCAGAATATATTACTCTCACTCGCAATCGAGCAGTCCGTCGAAAAGAAACCGTTAAAGAATTCAGAAAAAGGGTAAGCTGAATCGGTCTGCAAAACACTCGAAGATAGTCTGCGAGTCTCAAGCCATTGTATGGTCCAACGTGACAAAGCGATGATGATCACGGGGCTGAGAAACACAAATACCCACGGCTTGAGACGGTCTGGATTCAACCGTTTCAGGAGTATTATATGCTTCGGATTGAATACTCCTGTCGCTGCCATCCAGGTCTGAAGTGGTATCAGTCCCGCTAACAATCCTACAAGTAACGCACGTATAAAAATATGCTCGTGTAGCATCTGCCAAAGATATGGCGAACCACTCTTCGTAAGAATGTATGCCAAGACATCGGTAAGCCGTCCGACGACATAAATCGAAATGCTGTAGAAGAAAATACATAGAAGAAACCGGGGAATCCAGCGTGGCATATATGCTCCTTTCATTCACACGCCATCACACAAACTGCCCCAAGAACCGCATATCCCCCGCAAACAGCGACCCAATCTCGCTGATCCCGTACTTCATCATCGCAATCCGCTCCACGCCCATGCCGAACGCAAACCCGGAAATCTTCTTCGGGTCGTATCCCGGCTGCTTCTCCGCCGCAAACGCAAACACCACCGGGTCCACCATCCCGCAGCCCAGCAGCTCGATCCATCCCGACTGCTTGCACTTCCTGCAACCCTTCCCGCCGCAAAAAATGCAGCTGATCTGCACATCCGCGCTCGGCTCCGTGAACGGAAAGAACGACGGAAAAAATCGCGTCTTCAACGCCGAGCCAAACAGCGCCTTCATCGCGTGGTCCAGCGTCCCCTTCAAATCGCTGAAGGTGATATTCGTGTCCACGCACAACCCCTCCACCTGGTGAAAAATCGGCGAGTGCGTCGCGTCCGCCGCGTCGTTCCGGTGCACCTTGCCGGGAATCACAATCCGCACCGGCGGCGGCTGCTGCTCCATCGTCCGCATCTGCACCGGCGAAGTATGTGTCCGCATCAGCAGCCGGTCCCGCTGTTGCCTGCGCTCCTGCCCCGCCACCACCAGCGTGTCCTGCGTGTCCCGCGCCGGATGGTCCGGCGGAAAATTCATGCACTCAAAGTTGTAGTAGTCGCTCTCCACCTCCGGCCCCACGCCCACCGAGTAGCCCAGCGCCGCAAACACCCCCACAATCTCGTTCATCGTGCGCGTAATCGGATGCTCCGCACCCATCAGCCGCCGCGTTCCCGGTAGCGTGATGTCGAGTGCCTCGGCCTTCAGCGCCGCGTCAGTCGGCCCCGCGCCCACAGCCGCGTCCAGCAGCCCCTCCACCACCGCCTTCAGCGCGTTGAAGCGCACTCCCAGCAGCTTCTTGGCCTCCGCCGGAGCAGCCTTAAGCCACCGCCCAGAGACTTCGTTCAGCAGCCCCTGCTTGCGCCCTAGCCACTCCAGACGAAAGGCCTCCACAGCCGCCTCGCCATCCAGCGCCGCCGCAGCCGACCTCGCCTGCCGCTCCAAACGGGCAAACGCCTCGTCCAGCGCAGCCTCATCAAATGCCGTCAAATTCGGAATCTCTTCGTTCATAGGCTTATTCAGCAGGATAAACCACTGCGCAGCTTATTCATTGACAGATGCTGCTGACTTGCTAACAGAAACGGCCCCGCAATGCGGAGCCGTTTCGCTGACTTGCAAATGTGCGCCAAGCGCACGCTGACTCGCTCTTACGCCGCCTTCTTTTCTGCGGACAACGCCTTCTTGGCCTGCTCCACCAGCTCGGTGAAGCCCTTGGGGTCCTTCACGGCGATCTCCGCCAGAATCTTGCGGTCCAGCTCCACTCCGGCCTTTTTCAGCCCGTTGATGAGCTGCGAATAGCTGAACTGGTTCAGCTTGGCCGCCGCCGCGATGCGCACAATCCACAGCGAGCGGAACTGGCGCTTCTTCTGCTTGCGGCCGGTGTAGGCAAACTTCAGGCCGCGCTCCACTGCCTCCTGGGCTGCCTGGTAGAGCTTGGATTTGGTAAGGAAATAACCGCTGGCTCGGTTCAAAATCTTCTTGCGGCGGTCACTCCGCTTGGTGCTGCGTTTTACGCGGGGCATATCGGTTTCTCCATTTTGCGTTCGGTTATGCGGCTGGAGGCAGGAGGCCCAAACCCTTTGCGGGGCAGGCTGTAAACCTCTTCACTCGCTTTAATCAAGCCTGATTTCTCGCCGCTGCGAACGCATCTCGCATCCGGCGGGGGCCAGGTTTGTCCTGGCCCATCAACAGCAGTGGCGCGAACCCATTCCAAAGGTCCGCCCCACCGCAGGGGTTCAGGCGTAAGGAATCATGCGCGCTACCTTCTTGTAGTCGCCATCGGAAACCAGCAGGGTCCGGCCCAGCTTGCGCTTCACCTTCGGCGACTTCGAAGTCAGGATGTGCCGCGTCTTCGCCTGGCCCCGCTTGATTTTGCCGGTGCCGGTCTTGCTGAAGCGCTTGGCCGCGCCCGTATGGGTCTTCAACTTGGGCATTCTTTTTCTCGTTTCGGAAGGGTGGATTCACCCTTAACTATCGCAATCGCAGGGATTTCCCCGCTCTATTGCGACTTCAACCAGTATATCGCAATTCGAGGAACGATGGATTTGCTACCCGTTCGCCGAGGCTTACTTCGCCTTCGGCTTGGGTGCGGCTGGGGCGGCTGGCGGCGCGGGCGGCTTAGGCTTGGGCGGTTCTTGCTTCCTGGCCGGCGCCAGAATAGCGTGCAGAATGGTGCCTTCCATGCGCGGCATGAACTCCACTACGGCTGCGTCGCCCACGTCCTGAATCAGCCGGTTGATGATGTTGTAGCCCAGATCGCGGTGGGCCATCTGCCGTCCCCGGAAGCGCAGGCTGGCCTTTACCTTATCGCCATCGGCAAAAAAATGCAGCACTTTGTTCTTCTTGGTCTGGTAGTCGTGCTCGTCCACGGTCACGGAGAACTTGACCTCCTTGACCGTAATCACCTTCTGCTTCTTCTTGGCGGCACGTTCGCTCTTTTCCTTCTCGTAGAGGAAGCGGCCGTAGTCCTGGATGCGGCAGACCGGCGGAACCGCATTGGCCGAAACCTCCACCAGGTCGAGACCCCGTTCCCGGGCGAGCTTCAGCGCTTCAAAGGGCGCCAGAATCCCCAGTTGCTCGCCGTTTTCGTCGATTACGCGGATTTCGCGCGCGCGTATCTTCTCGTTGATGCGAATAAAGGACTTGGCCGAACGTTTGTCGAGTGCGATGGTGCTCCTCCAAAAGTCGTTCCGGCCCGCCTCCGGAACCTGCCGGATTCGCCGCGGGCACAGGAACGCAAACTGAGTATAACATTGGCTTGGCTAGTCTGAACAAAGGGTTTACAGGTTCTTGAGTGCGGTCCTGCTTTATCTACTTCGCCAGCACATCTGCGATCGGCAAGCCAGAACGGGGAACTGCCGCGTGGTAATCCTCGCCCAGTAGAGCGGCCAGCGTGGCGGCAACCTGACTTTCGGTGACCGGATCGGCCTCTATACGCTCGCCCAGGGCGGGGGTATCAGGTCCCAAAAAGGCCATCCACGTCTCTTTCGACTCGGGAATCTTCTCCCCGTGGTCGGTCCATTGCGCACCTACGCCGCGCCCATGGTCGGGTAACACGATCAGCGTGGTCTTGCCGCGATATTCTGGCATCGACTGGACAAGCTCCCAAAGCTGCCGCACGTAGCTGTCGTCCAGATGCACCGCGTTCAGGTACTCGGCGTAGGAACCAGCGTGCGCCCAGTCGTCGGTCTCTCCTAGCCCCACAAACAGAAGCCGCGGCTTGATGGCCTTCACATACTCGATGGCGGTATAAAAAGGCAGTGGATCAAAGGGTTCATCGGGCCAGATGCGCGCCGTCTCTGCCTTCAGGTCATTCAGCAGCTTCAGCTCCGGCGTGAGTGGAATCGCCGTCAGCGAGTCGTAACCCGCATCGACCACGAAGCCGCAGCGCTCACGGTTGAAGATGCCGTTAAAAACATCCCAGGCGCCGAAGGCTGCCACCTTGCCCGCGAAGGCCGGCTTGGCATTGAGCCACTCGAAGACTGTAATGTTGGGGTTGGGCACATTGTTGTTCGAATGGATGCGCGGGTCGGCAAAGCCGGTCAAAGTCTCGTTGTAGCCGGGATAGGAGAAGTTCAGTCCGTTGGTCACCTGCGAGTTTGACCCCAGATCGCGGTTGCCGAAGATCTGGCCCTCTGTGGACATCACGCTCCACAGAAAAGGCATCAGCGCCTGCCGCCGCTCCGCCGCGTTCTCACGCCCATAAAGCCGCTGGACATTGGCGACCCGCTCTTTAGGATCGCCCAGAGCCTCCGGCCCCAGCGTCTTGAGCAACTCCGGGTCCGCTCCGCGAAAGACCTCCTGCCAGCGCAGCCCGTCCAGCATTACCACAATTACGTTTTCCGTCTTGTTTGTAGCGGGCGTTTGTGTTGTTGCAGGCAATGTGAAGAGTAGAGCTATCCCGGCCAGCAATGCAACGAATAGAAGCTTCTGCAGGACCACCCACTTCTTCATGGCGACAGCTTTACATAACTACATTGCTAACGGATGAACGCCAAGTAAAGCTTTATATATCTTCCTTGCCTTCCAGCGTCCTCTCGGCATTCAACCCCGTCACCCGCACCCGCACCAGCCGGTTGGCTTCCAGCCGGCCCTCCAGCTCCACGGGCAAAAAGTTCTCCGTCAGCGCCGCGCTCCGGCCACGCGCTGCCAACTCTCCAGGCGTGTGCAGCGTGATAGCCTCCAGTTCCCGCCCCACAAAGCACCTTCGGTGCGTTTCACTTTTTTGCGCTGCCAATGCTCTTAAAACGGCCATCCGCTCAGCAACCGCCTCAGGTGGAACCGGCCGCTCGGCTTGCAGCGCCCAACCGATTGTTCCCGGCCGCGGCGAAAAGGGAAACAGGTGCAGGTAGCCAAAGGGCAGCGCCCGAACCAGCTCCATGGTCTCCTCGAACTCGGCGTCGGTCTCGCCCGGAAAGCCCGCCATCACGTCCGCGCCCAGGGTCAGCTCCGGCCCACAGGCGCGCCTCAGCGCTTCCGCCTTATCCACGTAATGCCATGGCCGATACCGCCGGTGCATCCGCCGCAGCACCGCATCCGACCCCGACTGCAAGGGCAGGTGCGCATGACGCGCCAGCCTGTTGCCTCCAAACTCCGCCATCAGCCCCATCAGCTCCGCGTCCCAATCCATCGGCTCAATCGAGCTGAGCCTCAGCCGGTTGAGCGCGGTCTTCTCGAAGATCTCCCGCACCAGCCCGGCCAGCGTCTGCTTGCCTGCGCCTTCAAAGTCTCTGCCCCATCGCCCTAAATTGATCCCCGAGAGCACCAGTTCGTTACCGCCGGCAGCCACAAATCCCTCCACCTGACGGAGAACAGCCGCGCTGGGCAGACTTTTAGAAGGGCCGCGCGTCTGAGGAATTACGCAAAAACTACAGCGGTTTCCGCAGCCCTCCTGGATTTTCAGGTTAGGCCGGGTTTGCATTCCGGGCACGATCTGCGTCTCTTCAAGAAACGAATGGGCAAACCGGTCATCCGCCCAAACCACCTGCGGTGGGGCCAACTGCTCGCTTATCGCGCGCTCGATGTTTGTTGCTGCTTGTAGCTGTATCAGTCCGTTGCCTTCGCGTGGCTCCGCGCGCCCTAACAGCCTCAAAATAATCTCCGGCGCCAGCGCCTTGTGGCTGTTGCCCACCACGGCGGCCACGCCCTTCAGGCCCGCCAACTCCTCCGGCGCGCGCTGCGCATAACAGCCGGTCACCACGATCCGCGCCGCCGGATTCAGCCGGTGCGCCCGGCGGATGAAGGCACGCGCCGACCGGTCGGCCTCTGCGGTCACGCTGCACGTGTTCACCACCACCACATCGGCCATCGCAGGGCTTGCGTCGCAAAACTCCGCGGCGCGCAGACGATCGCTCACCGCCTCGCCATCCGCGCGCGCCGCCCTGCAACCGAAATGCTCCACATGAAAGGTGGGCGCCATGATTTCAGTCTAAGTCATGCCCATTCAGGCCGCATCCTGTCACGCCGCCTCCGTTATAATGAGGCTGACAAACCCATCCGCAGGATGTCCCCAACAACATGCCGTCATCTGCCACAACCACCGTTCCAGCCGCGTTTTCGAATCCGAAGACGAGCGGCACGCGGCACATTCTCGGCTTTGTCTACTTCACCTTTGTGGTCTATCTTTCCATTGGGCTGCCGCTGGCCGTCCTGCCGACCTATGTGCATCTGCGCATGGGCTACAACGCGGCGCTGGCTGGCCTGGTTATCAGCATCCAGTACATTGCCACGCTCGTCAGCCGTCCCTGGGCCGGGCGCATCAGCGACCGCGCCGGCGCCAAGGTTTCCGTGCTCTGGGGCATGGGCGCCTGCTCCCTGAGCGGAGCGGTGCTGATCGCCGCCGCCGCACTGCACTCCATCCCCTGGCTCAGCCTTTTCATTCTGCTGCTCAGCCGCCTGGCGCTGGGCATCGGCGAGAGCCTCGGCTCGACCGGCTCGACGTTGTGGGGCATCACCAGCGCCGGCCATGACAGCACCGCCAAGGTCATCTCCTTCAACGGCATCAGCACCTATGGCGCCATGGCGCTGGGCGCTCCGCTGGGAGTGGTCCTGGATTCGTTCTGGGGAAATCCGCAGTTGGGCCTGGCCTCCATCGGCCTGCTGACCCTGCTTATTTGCGCCTTCAGCTTTGCTCTTGCCTGCCGCAAGAGCCCCGTTCCTGTGCATCCCGGCGAGCACCTTCCACTCCACCACTTAGTGGGCCGCGTGGCCCCGCATGGCATGGGCCTGGCGCTGGGCGGCATGGGCTACAGTGTCCTGGCCACCTTCGTCACCCTCTTCTACGCCAGCCGCCACTGGAACGGAGCCGCACTCTGTCTCACGGCTTTTGGATTGGCCTTTATCGCCGCGCGCCTTCTCTTCATCCAGACCATCAACCGCTTTGGCGGATATCCGGTGGCCATCGCCTGCCTCTCGTTTGAATCCCTGGGGATGCTTCTGTTGTGGCGCTCTACCTCGCCTTGGATGGCCTTTACAGGCGCTGGAATGACAGGTTTCGGCTTTTCGCTGGTCTTTCCTTCCCTGGGCATCGAAGCGGTCAAGCGCGTCGCCATCAACAATCGCGGCGCAGCCCTGGGCGTCTACACCGCCTTTGCCGACGTCTCCTTCTTTCTGACCGGCCCCTTGGCCGGCGCGGTTATCGGCCTTTACGGCTACTCCAGCGTCTTCCTCTTCGGGCTGATTTGCCTTCTCGCTGCACTGGGAATCGCCATCGTCCTCCGGCAGCAGGACAACAAGCGGACTTGAAGATAAGGAATCGCAAGCTGCCCTAAATGCACAACGGCCACCCTCTTCGGGTGGCCGCTGCTGTTTCGCTCAGGAATAGCGCCTTATTGCTCGCTCTTTTCGCTCTTCTCGCTCTTCCGCAGGTTGATGAGGTCTCCAAGGGTAGTAGTCGAGCTGGAGACAGGAGCCTTGTGGCTCTCCTTCTTGTAGCTCTCCACATGAGCGCGGCTGGCCTCATGGGCAGAAGTGGCGCGCAGGCTCAAGCCCACCTTCTTCTCCTCGACATTGATCTTGATGATCTTGAAGTCGTGCTCCAGGCCGGTTTCCAGCTTGGCGGCTGCGTCTTCGCCGGCCTCGGAGATGTGGCACAGCCCCTCCACGCCCTCCGCGATCTCGACAAAGGCGCCGAATTGCGCGGTCCTGAGCACCTTGCCGTGAACCATGTCACCCACCCGATGCGTGGCGAAGAAGCTCTCCCAAACGTCGGGCTGCAATTGCTTGATGCCCAGGCTCAAACGCCTATTCTGCGGCTCGACGCCCAGAACGACAGCCTTCACCTTCTCGCCCTTCTTTACGATTTCAGAGGGGTGCTTGACGCGCTTGGTCCAGCTCAGGTTGGAGACATGCACCAGCCCGTCGATGCCGTCTTCAATTTCAATAAAAGCGCCAAAGTCGGTCAGGTTGCGCACCCGGCCCTCGACCTGAGTTCCTGTCGGATAGCGTTCTGTCAGGTTCTCCCAGGGGTTGTCCATCAACTGCTTCATTCCCAGCGAAATGCGGCGGTCGGCCGGATTCACGCTCAGCACCACGGTATCGACTTCGTCGGTCGGCTTGACCAGTTTCGAAGGATGCTTGAGGCGCTTGGACCAGGTCATCTCCGAGAGGTGAACCAGGCCTTCAATGCCCTGCTCCAGCTCGACAAACGCGCCGTAGTCGGTGACCGAAAGCACGCGCCCATGAACGCGCGCGCCCACCGGGTAGCGCTCGGTAGCGTCCAGCCAGGGATCGGGCGTCAACTGCTTGAAGCCCAGCGAAACCCGCTGCTTATCTTTGTCGAACTTGAGCACCTTGACCTGAATCTCGTCGCCCACATTCACCAGGTCGCGGGGATGCGTGAGGCGTCCCCAACTCATGTCGGTGATGTGCAGCAGGCCGTCGATTCCGCCCAGGTCAACGAACGCGCCGTAGTCGGTCAGGTTCTTCACCGTGCCGGTCATCACCGCGCCCTCGCTCAACTGCTCCAGCGTTGTGGAGCGCTTGGCGTTCTGATCTTCTTCCAGAATTTCCTTGCGGCTCACCACAACATTGCCGCGCTTTTTATTGAGCTTGATGACCCGGACCTCAATCTGCTGGCCTAAATAGCCATCCAGATTGCGGACGGGGCGAATCTCCAGTTGCGAGCCGGGCAAAAACGCCTTCAGCCCTATGTCCACGGTCACGCCGCCCTTGACGCGGCTCACCACCGTGCCCATGATCGGGGTCTTGTCGGCGGCGGCCTTCTCGATCGTGTCCCAAATGCGCAAGCGCTGCGCCCGCTCGTAGCTGGCCAGGTAGCCGCCCTCCGGCTCCTCGCGCTCAATAACCACGTCAATCGGGTCGCCGGGCTGGAACTTGACTGCCCCAGTGTGGTCCAGAACCTGTTCGAGCGGCACCAGCCCCTCGGACTTCAGGCCCACATCAATGACCAGATGCTTGTCCGTTTGCTTGATTACCGTGCCGGAGACAATCTTGTCGCCATAGGCTTCAACGGCGGCGGCCTCCGCGGCCTGCTCGCGTTCAAATGCCTCCAGGGCGGCGGAAAAGTCGTCCATGTGGTCCAGACTGTGCTCTGCGGGCGCGGTGCCCTTCACGGGCGGCGGCGCGGCAACCGGTTCAACCTTGGCTACAATCTCGGATTGCGCAGGAACTTCCGTTGCAACCTCGGCTGCAGGCGCGGCTTCCGCAGTGACTTCCACCACGGGCGTATCCTCGGCTACAGGAGCTACAGGCTCGGATGCGGCATCGGCGTCCAGCGCGGAAATATCTGCTATCTTGAGGGTTTCGGTGTTGGACGTGGATTCAGGCGACGGCTGCTCTTGCTCCGCCGCAGGTTCGAGACTTTCCAATTCAGTGATCAGGGTTATGCTCTCGGGTTCGGGATTGACGACGTTTGCCATTGATAACAGCTCCGCGATTCCTTATTCCCGCGGCTCAAACCTGCCTGCCGCTGGGGATGGTCCCTCTGCTGCGATTAGCTTAAGGGATGCCGTAGGCCATCTCCCGCACGCAACCGCACACCTGTGACCGTGGTGTTTTCACAAGGAACAGTCCTTCCCGCCGGCTGGACTGGCGTGGAATACGACTGGTTTCCTTGGGAAACACCCCGCAGGCGGCGGCTGCCTGAAGGGCGGCCGCAACTCGCTGCTGGAATCCGCGCAGGAAGCTACGCCACAAGTGTAGCAACGGCCGCTTTCCCCCGTCAATGCAACCAATTGCACCATACACATTGCAATCGCATCAACACGCGCGGTTGGATGCCAGGTCTTGATTCCACAGACCTGGGAATCCTGGATCAACGCCACATCCCTCGCGGCCCGCGTTTTAACAATCGTGAAACCTGTTGAACGCAGGAGTAGGCGGACCTGGTCAGGACTGGCCATCCGCCACTGGGACCTCATCCCTGAGAATCGTTTCGCCCTTCACCAGCCACGCGATTCCGAAGGCTGCCAGAGCGGTCGTCTCAAAGCAAAACATGGCGCCCAGTTGCCCGATCAGATACGGTTGCTTCAGCAGCTTGAACAACATGATCAGGGCGATCGAAGCGAGGATTGCCCATCCGCAGACCAGGTAAACCATATTCCGCTGCAGCTTCCTTCGGGTCACCATTCTGTCCCCCGCCGTCGTCCTGAACAGGAATAGGCAGAAATATGCGAGGGTAACAAAGAGAAGCGATGCAAAGATCAAATGCGCGGCGCCAACATGTTGCTGGAACAGCGTGGGTGTGATGGAATCCGGTGTTGTGGGGCAAAATGCCACGCCCAGCGCGCATACGGCGGAAAAGGCTCCCGCTGCCTCGTCCTTCCAGTCGTAACCCCGGCAACACAGGTTAAACATGGCAATGGCGCATAGACAGCCTTCAAACAGGTTTCGCATTCCGGTGTAGTAGTATCCGCTGATCGATGAAGGAAGTATATGGTTTCCCAGAACCCACCAGGGGATAATGAGCGCGAAGGGGAGCCCGAGGGCTACCCAGCCAACCGCTCTTCGCAGCTCCAGATAGGAACTAACCGCAGGATCTTGTGCAAATGGTACTTGGGGCATTATGCGCCTCCTTAGTTGGGATATAAATCGGGTCCAAACGGACACAGATCAGCATAGTACGATCTTCGAAATATTATGCAAATTTTATGGCCGATGAGAACCGGCGCCGTATAAGGAGTTGGGAGAAATGGAAATCCGCGAAGCCTCACTCCGCAACCCTTCGCGCAACAACCCTCTATACTGATGCAGACGGGACCCAAACCCATGGACCTACTCTGGACTCCCTGGCGCTATGCCTATATCACCACGGCGGTCAGCGCTGCCCGCCTCGGCGTTCCCCCGAGCCTGGCGGCCTGGCCCGGCGACCACCGCTGCGTCTTCTGCAACCTGATGGCCTCCATCGACTACGCGATCGCTCACGGCATGAAACCAGATGAGGCCGAAGCGGCTGGAGGGCTAGTCCATCGCGGCAAGCATTGCTTTATCTGCCTCAACGCCTTCCCCTACACCTCCGGCCACGTGATGGTGATGCCTTACGCCCATCTGGACCGATTGGCCGACCTGCCCGCCGCGGCCGCCCATGAGCTGATCGAGTTGGCGCAGCGCACCGAGCAGGTATTGGAAAGGCTCTACCGCCCGCAGGGCCTCAACTTTGGCATCAATCTGGGCCAGGCCGCCGGCGCCGGCGTCCAGGGCCACCTGCACCTCCACGCCCTGCCCCGCTGGTCCGGCGACACCAACTTCATGACCACTATCGCCGAGACGCGCATCCTGCCCGAAGATTTGGAAACGACGTGGAAGCGGATGCGGGCGGCGTTTGCGGAGCGGTTGGATTAAATCTCTTCACTTTCTGATCCGGCAGCAAGAAGTGGAAGTGTCTCTTCCATTTCATCTACGCCTGCTTCCTCAAGCAGCTTGGGAGACAATCTTTTCTTATTTTTTACTCCAAGTGCACGAAGCAACTCGACCTGACGTACCAAGTTCCCACTGCCTGAAGTAAGTTTGCTCATCGCCTCTTTATAACTTTCACTCGCATTATTGATTTGATCGCCGATTGCTTGAATATCCTCTACAAATCCTACAAATTTGTCGTACAGCTTTCCTCCGCGCTCCATGACTTCCTGTACGTTCTTGTTTTGGTCTTGCTGCTTCCATAGATTTTCAACAATGCGCAAAACAAAGAGCACTGTCGTCGGTCCGGCTAAGAGAACGCCTTTTTCGTAAGCATCCATCCATAGTGATTCGTCCTTTTGAATCGCTAATAAAAAAGCTGGTTCAAGTGGTGCAAATAAGACGACAAAATCAGGTGAATTGATCTGTGCGATGTGTTGATAATTACGCTCTGCCAAACCTTTGTAATGATCGCGAAAGCTTTTGAGAAGTTTTTTGAGTGCTTCGTTGCGTCCATTGTCGTCGGCAGCGTCGACATAGTCGTCATAGGCTCGCAGCGTTACTTTGCAATCGATAATCAGATGTCGCCCTTCCGGCAGTTTCACGATGACATCGGTCTGCTTTTTATGTTTTTCTCCTGTCGTTTCATCTTCCACGGAGAAACTCTCTTGATATGTGTAATGAATTCCCTTCCTTAAATAACCGGATTTCTCAAGGATCAGAAGAAGTATTTGTTCGCCCCAATGTCCCTGCTTTTGGGTGTCCTGGCGCAAAGCGGTACTTAGGCTATGAGCCTCAGACGAAAGATTTTCATTGAGGGCCTTCAGGTTCTTCAACTCGGCTGCAAGCTCTGTTCGGCTAATCAGACTTTCTTTCTTAGCTTCTTCAACCTTATCGCGAAACGCATTCAGATCACGAGTGAGTGGGTCGAGTAGACCCAAAAGACTTGTCTTGTTCTGCTCGGTAAATGTCGTGGAGTTCTCTTTGAGAATATCGTTGGCCAATAATCGGAACTGTTGGGTAAGCCGCTCCCCGTTGCCACGCTCGTTGGCCAGATCGGTTTCAAGTTTACTATTTAGCCCAGTAAGCCGCAGTATTTCGCTGTCTTTCTCCACCAACTGTCGGCTCATACCATCAAGTTGCGTATTCCGCTCTGATAGAGCGCTAAGCCGCTCAACCGCCAGCGATTCAAACCCCGCTCGCTCATCCGATTTGGCCTTGGCCAGTTCCAGTTCAGCCCGGACAGCTTTAAGCTCATCGTCCTGCGGCTTCGCCTGTTCCTTGTCTTCCTTGTCAGCTTTAGCCCTCAGAAAAAAGCCCAGAGCGACTCCCAAGAGCACCGCAGCTATCCCGACTATTAATGCTTGCATCGGTTCCTCCATCTTCTGTTTCGCCTAATATACGCCTTTTACCTGTGCATTTCCCGCCTGTTTTCTGCCAGTTTTCTATTCCCTAGTCCCTATTCCCTATTCCCTGCATGCCCCTCGCCTTTACACACCCACATCCGCCCGGTAGACTTGAATTTCGGGGCCGTGCGCATTTTTTTCGGGCGTAGTGGTTGTGTTCCCCTGCCGTGACCCGGTAGGCTGAACAGGCAAGCCCCGGAGAGATTCGCAAGTTCTAAAAATCATGAGGAGAAACATGCATGGCCGTTGAAGAGAAAGTGAAACAAATCATCGTCGAACAGTTGCAGGTGGACGAGGCCGAAGTCACCCCCGGCGCCAGCTTTCAGGAAGACCTGGGCGCGGATTCGCTGGACGTTGTCGAGCTGGTAATGCAGTTCGAAGAGGCCTTCGACATCGAAATTCCCGACGAAGCAGCCGAAAAGATCAAGACCGTAAAGGATGCGATCGAGTACATCGAGAAAAATTCGAAAGGCGGCAAGTAGCCAGTGACCCGCCGAGTCGTAATCACCGGCCTGGGGCTGGTCTGCGGCCTGGGCAACACCGTGCCCGAGGTTTGGCGGCAGTTGATGGCCGGCGCCAGCGGCATGGGCCCCATACAGGCCTTCGATACCACTGGCTTCACCACCACCTTTGCCGCCGAGGTCAAGAACTTTGACCCGTTCAACTTCGTGGACAAGAAAGAAGCGCGCAAGATGGGGCGCTTCATCCACTTTGCCTTTGCCGCTACCCAGGAAGCCATCGCCCAGTCAGGTCTCCAGATTACCCCGGAGATCGCCGACCGGGTGGGCGTCTTTATCGGCTCCGGCATCGGCGGCTTCGAAATCATCGAGCGCGAGCATTCTGCACTGCTGCAAGGCGGCCCGCGCAAGATTTCGCCCTTCTTCATTCCCGCGGCCATCGTCAACATGGCGGCGGGCGATGTGAGCATTCGCTATGGCGCCAAAGGGCCGATCTCGGCCACGGCCACAGCATGCGCCACTTCGGCCAACGCCATCGGCGATTCGGTGCGTATGATTTTGCACGGCGACGCCGATGTGATGATCTCCGGCGGCGCAGAGGCCGCGGTCACGCCGCTATCGGTGGGCGGATTCGCCGCCATGCGCGCTCTCTCCCAGCGCAACGAAGAGCCCACTCGCGCCAGCCGGCCCTTTGACAAGGATCGCGACGGCTTCGTCATCGGCGAGGGTTCCGGCATCCTCATCCTTGAGGAGCTGGAGTTTGCCAGGGCGCGCGGCGCAAAGATTCTGGCCGAAGTGATCGGCTACGGAATGAGCGCCGACGCCCATCACATCACCAGCATCGCCCCCGAGGGCCAGGGCGCGCAGCGCAGCATGAGGGCCGCCCTCAAGGACGCCGGCATCCGGCCGGAAGAGGTGGGCTACATCAACGCCCACGCCACCGCAACCCCAGCCGGCGACGGCAATGAATCGCAGGCCATCGAGGCGGTCTTCGGCGAGCACGCGCTCAGTCACAAGCTCAAGATCTCCGGCACCAAGTCCATGCACGGCCACTTGCTGGGCGGCGCCGGCGGACTGGAAGCCGGCATCACCGTGCTGGCGCTCCAGCACCAGATGCTGCCGCCCACCATCAACCTGGAAAACGTCGACCCCGAATGTCGTCTGGACTATGTGCCTAACAAGGCCATCGCCCACAAATTTGACATTGCCCTGTCGAATTCCTTTGGCTTCGGCGGCATCAACGCCACGCTCATTATGCGCCGATGGACAGAGTAAAACAGCTTTTAGCTACTAGCTTTTAGCTTCTAGATTATCAACCTTCAAATGCAAACAGCGCGAATCCGGATAGGATTCGCGCCGTTTGCTGTTCCTAGCTTGAACTTAATATCAACCCATTGCAGCCGCAATTCCCACTCCAATCAGCACAAAGATCGCCCACCATCCAAAGACCGCAATGTAGCCGGAGTTGCGCTTGACGCCCGCCACCGTCGCCGTTCCAATCGCCAGCAGCACCAGCGTCCAGATCTGTACCACATCGAGCGAAGTCGCCAGTGTGTAAAGCGCCTTATTGGTTTCCAGCGGATTCAGAAATGCGCCGATGTTGGTGGGTGCGAAGTTCTTGATGTTGAAGGACTCCGGCTCTACCCCCACAAAGATCACCACGATGCCCAGTAGAGTCTTGATGATCGACGGCAGAAGTGAATAGAGCCAAACCGCAAGAATGCTTCCGTACTTCGCCCGTCCGCCAAAGACAAAATTGATCGTGCCCCACAGGCCGAGCGACATCAGGGCAATTACGGCCAATGTAAGAATTGGGCTGGCAATGAATATACCCTCGGTAAAGTAGAGGGAAATCTTGTTTGACATTTCACGCTGGGCTGGTGGCATCTGCGCCATTTTCTCTTCCGTCTGCGGATTGAGATGAATCTGGTTATCCACTACCTGTTGCATACCAATCTTGATTGTGACGACCGCAAACAGAAGGTAGGCAACTACCGAAATGATGATCAGCGGCATCCACCAGCTCTGGTTGCCGCGCTTGATGTCCGCAAAGGTTTTCGACGGCGCTGTGAAGGTATTCACAACGCGCTGCCACTGGGAAAGGCCGGTTGCCTGGTCCCCGGATTGAACTCCTGTCTCGCTCATTATTTCCCCTCGTTCAGCCACATTTGGCTATGGTCGCGATTGTAAACTCCAAGGGCCTTCCCGGCACAATTAAAAATCGTTGGATGTCAGAATGAACACCCTGCTTGCGCCCGGCCGCATGGTTTGCCGGATGCAGTGCCTTCTTGTGAGAGGTGCTGGCGGACTTGTAAGAGATGGCCGCGGATGCTGTGCTATTACGCGTCTTCGCAGTAGGATTCGGCAATCCGTTGGCCACGCCCGCCTAGAGCGCAGTCAGAAAGAATGAGATAAGCAGGGTCCGCCGCATCAAGGAGTGCGCGGAGAATTCAGAGCAAATCCAGTGTAAGCGGTTCCGGCTTTGTTTCCGAGTACCTGACAGGGTTCGGCCTTGTCTGATAATTGGCGATTCCAAGGCGATAAATAGCCGCCCCTTGACGCGCGCCGCTGTGAATGTTCGACTGGTTCAGGAACAGAACCGGGTGAACCTTTGAACGTGCCACAATTTACCCTCGACGATTACGAAAGCGCTTTTGCCGATCGCCATCTGTTGCACGGAGTGGTGGCGAAATGGGCCAAGGCCAAGCCTGAGGCTCCTGCCATTCTCAGCGCTGAGGGTGATCGCGCGGTTTCCTGGAGCGATTTCGACCGCATCACCACGGCGATGGCGCGGGAATTCAAGCGCCTGGGCTTTGCCAAAGGCGATTACCTGGTCACCTTGCTGCCGCTTACCGTGGATCACGTTTTGCTGGAATACAGCTGCTTCAAAATCGGCGTGATCGTCGCCCCGCTGGATCTCCGCATGTCCCCCGCCGAAGTGATGCGAGCGCTGGAGATCCTTCGGCCGCGCGGATTTGCCGCGTTGGGAGTGAAAGCTCCGCTCGATCTTCGTCCGCTGTGGCTCGCCATTCAGGCGCAGTGCAAATGGATCGAGCACTTCATCACGTTGGATTCGGAGGAGGCAATTGCCGGCACGCGATCCTATGCGTCAATTGCCGAGGCGGCTGGCCGCGCCGCGACAGATGCAGATTTCTCCTCGCTGGCCGAAATCACCGTGGCCGAAAACGATGGCGCGCTGGTCATCTTTACCACCGGCTCGACCGGTTCCCCCAAACCCGCCCTGCTCTCGCATCGCAACATCACGGTGCAGAACATGTGCATCTGCGGCGCATTTTTTGGCGGAGACCGCGGCACTCGCACACTGGTCAATTTGCCCGCGTCCCACGTGGGAGGGCAGACCGAGGCGATGATGAGCACCTTCTTCGGAGGAGGCACGGCAGTACTCGTGGAGATCTTCGACGCCAGCCGTTCGTTGCGCGCCATTGCGCGGCATCGGGTAGAAATTCTGGCCCAGATTCCGGCCATGTACAACCTGGAGTGGATACTGAAGGACTATGCTGGCCACGATCTCACTAGCCTGAAATGCGCCGCCTATGGCGGTCATTCGGTCTCGCGGCCCTTTATCGACCAGTTAGCCGCCATGGCGCCGGTGATCGGAACCGGGCTGGGACTCACCGAAGCTGCCGGCTTCTGCACGTACATTGAGGCGAATTCGGACGACCGGGAGACGATTCTCACCGGGCTCGGCGCCGGACTGGGTCAGGATATGCCCGTCTATCCCTGCACCATTCGCCAACCTATGCGCGCCGACGGCAACGCCGGTGACGAGCTGCCCTCCGGCGAGATTGGCCATCTCTGCTTTCGCGGGCCGCAGACCTTTCTTGGCTATGTCAACGATCCCGCGGCCACAGCGCGGGCGATTTCGCGCGACGGCTATTTATATACCGGCGATCTTGGCTACAGGGACGCCGCGGGTTTGCATATGACCGGCCGTGAAAAATGGGTGATTAAATCGTTCGGCTATCAGATTTTTCCCGGCGATGTGGAACGGCATATCTGCACGCTGGCGGATAAGGTGGCCAACTGCGTGGTGGTCGGCGTGGCGCATGAGGTTGTCTCAGAAGCAGTCGTGGCCGTGGTGGAGAAGAGGCCCGGAGTTGAACTCACACGGCAGGAACTGGATCGTCACTCGCGCTCGATGGCTTCGTATATGCGGCCGCGGCACTGGATCATCCTCGAAGCCGGCCAGATGCCGTTGAACCGCGTGGCCAAGCCGGATTACGTGCGCGCCCAGGAGATGGCTCGTACGGAGATCGCCGCAATGCGCGAGCGCGGCGAGTGGGACAGCGGGTATTGACAAGGGCGGAGCAAAGTGATGCACAGGCTACGATTCTGATACCTTGGTGTATCGCTGGACGCGCAGTCCCTACTGCAACAGCGTTGGCTCGTCGTGATTCAGCTCTTACTGCGGCTGGCTTTCTCAGCGGCTTGGAGGACTTTCACGTCGAGCAGGTCCTGCTCGCGGCCAGCAGCGAGTTTGTTGCGAATCAGGTCTTCGCGAGAAATGACGCTTGCAACAATCTCTTCGTCAAAGACGCCCTCAATGCGGTGTTCCCATGCTTCATCGAAGGTGACACCGTCGATGCGTTGAAGAACATCGATACGGTTGGGAGTCATTCCGATCTGAAGCGTGGAGCCGTCAATGAAGTCCTTTTCGGTCATGCCTGCAAGTGGTGCGCCGAATTGCGCCAAAGCCCGAAAGACCGCCTTGGCGTTCTCCGGATCGGACTTGATGAAGAGGTCGAGGTCTTTGGTCGTGCGCGGCTCAGCATGTACGCCATAAGCGTGACCGCCAATGATAAGGTACGTGGCCGCATTAGCGTTGAGCAAGCGAAGAAGGTCTTTGAAGTCCTCGGTCAGCATCGACGGCAACTCCTTTGAAGCTCTTTTTGAAAGCATATGCCGCCTCGCTGAGTTCGCAAACTGCCGCAAGCCGCTCCGCCACCGGCCGGCTCTGCCAATAGCGATAAGTTTCAGCCTTCTGCTCTTCGAGGTCGGTCACCTTGCGGATCGTTTTATCCATAGAATCCCCTATTGCAACAGCGTTGGCTCGTCGTGATTATTGCCGTTGCCGTTCAACTCATCTGGCGGGATGATGACGGCGGCGGCGACCTTGTCGTCGGCCTCCAGGTTAAGCAGGCGGACGCCCTGGGTGGCGCGGCCGGCGGCGCGGATGGTTGAGGTGTCGATGCGGATGATCTTGCCGAATTGGCTGATGACCATCAGTTCGCTGGTGTCGTCAACCAACTGAATGCCGCTGACGCGGCCGATGCGCGGGGTGACGGCCACGTTCTTGACGCCCATGCCGCCGCGGGCTTGCAGGCGGTACTCCTCGACATTAGTGCGCTTGCCGAAGCCGTTTTCAGTGACGGAGAGGATGAGGTACTCGCCCGGCTTGTGCTTCTTGGGCGTGACAGCGACGCCGACGACGTAATCGTTCTTGCGCAACTCAATGCCGCGCACGCCGTAGGCGGGACGGCCCATGGAGCGAACATCGCTTTCGTCGAAGCGAATGGCCTGCCCCAGATGCGTGGCGAGAAAAATAATCTGGTGGCCATCGGTGATGCGCGCCTTGACCAGCTCGTCGCCGTCATCAATCCCAATCGCAATAATCCCGCGGGACATCACGTTGGAGAAGTCCTTGAGAGGCGTCTTCTTAACGGTGCCGTTGCGCGTGGCGAAGAAGATATATTTGCCCTCTTCTTCGAGGTCGCGCACGGGCAAAATGGCGCGGACGTTTTCTCCGGGCTGTAAGTCGAGCAGGCTCTGGATGGATTTTCCCTTGCCCGCCGCGCCCACGTCGGGAATCTCGTAGACCTTGAGCCAGTAGACGCGGCCGGAGTTGGTGAAGCAAAGCAGATAGGCGTGGGTGGAATCGACGATGAGTTGGGCGACGAAATCCTCTTCGCGGGTCTTCATGCCGGTGCGCCCGCTGCCGCCGCGCCGCTGCTGGCGATAGGTGCTGATGGGCGTGCGCTTGAGGTAGCCCTGGTGGCTTACGGTGACCGCGACCTGCTCGTCGACGATGAGGTCTTCGAGCTGTATCTCTGCGGATTCATCAACGATCTGCGTGCGGCGCGCGTCGCCGTACTTGTCGCGAACCTCTTCCAGCTCCTTCACGATGACCTTGCGCAACTTTTTCTCGCTGGCCAGAATCGATTCGTACTCGGCGATCTCTTCGCGCTTCTGCTTCAACTCGTTCAGAATTTCATCGATGGAAAGCTGCGTCAGCTTGTAGAGTTGCAGTTCGAGGATGGCGTCGATCTGGCGCAGGGTGAGGCCTTTTTCCTCGTTCGCCAGCCGCTCGCGGCCCAGATTGATGACAATTGCCTTGCCCTTGCCCCAGGCATAGAGATTCTCGCGCGCCTCGACGCGCGAAGCCGAGGCGCGAATGAGCTTGATGACCGTGTCGAGATTGTCGAGGGCGATCTTGTAGCCTTCCAGAATATGCTCGCGCTCGCGCGCCTTGCGCAGCAGGAAGACCGTCCGGCGCTGGACAACATCGATGCGATGATCGATGAAGCAGCGGATGGCGGCATCGAGCGGCAGCTCGCGCGGCTGGCCGTTGAGCACCGCGAGAAAAATCATGGAAAAGCTTTCCTGCATCTGGGTGTGCTTGTAGAGCTGGTTGAGCACGATCTCAGGCTGGGCGCCGCGCTTGAGCTCGATGACGATTCTCATGCCGTCGCGGTCGCTGTGGTCGTTCACGTCGGCGATGTCGTCGATGGTCTTGTCGTTCACCAGATCGGCGATGCGCTCGATGAGCTTGGCTTTGTTCACCTGATAGGGAATCTCTGTGACGATGATGGCCTGTTTTTCCTTGGTCAGGTTTTCGAGCGCCGTCCTGGCGCGCATGAGGAAGCGTCCGCGGCCGGTCCGGTAGGCCTGCTCGATGCCGGCCTTGCCGTAGATGAGGCCGTAGGTGGGGAAGTCCGGGCCCTGCACGTGCTTGAGCACTTCGGCGAGCCCGGCATTGGGATTCTTGACCAGCTCGATAGCCGCGTTGACTACTTCGGTGAGGTTGTGCGGCGGAATGTTAGTGGCCATGCCCACGGCGATGCCGCTGGAGCCATTCACGATCAAATTGGGAATGCGCGTGGGCAGCACCGTCGGCTCGAAGGTGGACTCGTCGTAGTTGGGCACGAAGTCCACCGTCTCCATCTCGATGTCGGCCAGCATCTCGCCGGCAATGCGGGCCATGCGGCACTCGGTGTAACGCATGGCTGCCGGCGGATCACCGTCCACCGAACCGAAGTTGCCCTGGCCATCGACAAGGGGATAGCGCAGCGAGAAGGGCTGAGCCATGCGCACCAGAGTGTCGTAGATGGCCGAGTCTCCGTGCGGATGGTAGACGCCCATCGCCTGGCCGACAACCTTGGCGCACTTGGTGTACTTCTTGTTGTGCTGCAGGCCCATCTCGTTGAGCGTGTAGAGTACGCGGCGATGCACGGGCTTCAAGCCGTCACGGGCATCGGGCAGCGCGCGCCCAATGATCACGCTCATCGAGTAGTCGAGATAAGAGCGGCGCATCTCCTCTTCAATATTGATGGGGATGAGGTTGGTGCCGCTGTTGGGCGGTGTTCCGCCTTCAAGGGGGAGTTGGGGATTCTGATCGTCTGGCATAGAGGTCTTTTCAGGCCCGCCGGAAGGCGGCGGAAAAGCTCCGGAAAAAGCGGGGCCGGGCTCCGAGGGCTATGCTTTATTTTACCTCTTCAAAGAGGGTTTCAGCAAGGCAAAAACAGGCAAATAAGTCCTTATTATGCTTAATTTTACAGCTACAATGGCACATCCGTATGGAAGCCTGGTATGGCTCCTGCTACGGGGCCGATTCCGGGCTTCAATTTAGCTCTGTTTCCAGACTTTTTTCGCTCTCTTTCCGCTCACGCCCCTCACAACAGCCCCGGCAAACTCAGCACGCAATACACTGCCTGCAATAACACAATCGCTCCGGCTGCGCCCATCGCCAGCCGTCCCCTTGGCCCTTCATAGGCGTCGGCGTAGACCCCGCCAATGAACGTGAGCAGAAACGGCAGCGCCCACAACAACGGGCTGCCGGGAGCGCCGGTCATCACCAGAACCATCAAAAACAGGGCGCACAGCAGCGGCACAATATTGCCGAAATAGCGCGACTTGCGCAGGCCCAGGAACAACGCTACGGCCGCAGCGGCAGCCACCGTGATCCCGGCGTTCGGCAGCACAGAAAAGAAGCGCCGCGCCGGGTCCAGCGAAACCCAAAGATGACACGCAGTAGAGCGGAAATAATAGCTGAATGCATCCAAAGAGAAGCCGTAGCAGGCAAATACAAACACCAGCGCCCCGGCCGTGGCTATGAGCACCACCGGCAGCGTTTGGCTCCTGCGGCCCTCGGCTACCCACAGCATGGCAGCCAGGCCAAGCAGCGCCACCAATGGCAGCGCAACCATGTGCGAGGCAGCCGCCAGACTGAAGGCCGCCGTCAGCAGAAGGATGCGCGGCCGCCACTTCCGCCGCGGCCCCTGCATGGCATGAGCTACGCCGATGCAGGTGTAGACGCCTCCATAAACCCCCAGCGCGGCCAGCACTTCCGCGTTGGGCGTAACACAGGCTCTCAGCACAGCGGGAGAAAAGCAGTAGAGCGCGAGCGCCGTGTAGCCGCCCAGGTTGCCGTAGAGCCGCCGCGTCACCCACCACAGGCCCGCGCCCAGCAGGCACCCGGCCGCGAGAAAGGGCAGACGCAGCAACAGCAACGTGTACCGGAGCTGGTGGCGCAACTCCCAGGAGCTGACCTCGCCGGGAGCCTGCACCACGCGGTCTTCGGGCTTGCGGAAGTGGTCCAGGCCGCGCTCGGCCAGCAGGTTTAGCGTCAGCGGCAGCCCGGCGAGTCGGTAGGCCAGAATGCCGTCGGGAATGTTGCCGCAACTGGTAAAGCCGCCGGCCAGTTGCGATGGCCGCTCCCACATCTCGCGCCCGCAGCGCGCATATTGATAATCGCGATCCGTCAGCGTCTGGTGGACGATGAGCCACAGCCCTTGCGCCAGAAACGCGGCCAGCAGCCCCGCGGCAATGCGCTGCGGCAGATTGAATTGAAAGCGTCGAATGTGTGCAAAGCGGCGGGTCATCATGCTCCGGGCAACCTATCAGTCTAAACCGGCACTCCCCGGATTTTGCCGGTTACCTGGCATCAGCTACACTTCCCGCAAACCGAAACGAAAGCGGCGGACGCAGACAACATACGCCGCTTGTATTAAGTCAGTTTAAAATCATGCCGAAATCTTTTGATGTCGATCAGGCAATTCTAAGAGTGAGAAACCTCAGTGTTTCGTATTGATGTGCGACTTGCAATGAAACTTGTAGTTGAAGCCCACACTGACGGTATCAGCCGACAACTGCTCCTTGAAGGGCCACGGCCCGGAGCCGTTGTTAGTCACTACGTTGAAGGTTTGAGATGCAAAACCCTGGTGCAGATATTCAACCTTGCCGAACCAATTCGATTTGAGGTGATATTCGACTCCGCCCCCGGCCACATAGCCCGTAAAAACGCCGGTGTTGGTGTTGGAAGTGTAATTTGACGATGTAGTGCTGAAGGTCTCTTTGCCGTTGAAAAGAGCCAATCCGCCTTTCCCGTAGAGCAACGCCGGGCCTATGGCTTTGCCTAAGCGGCCAGTGATGTTCTCGTACATCCCGGCGTTCATGCCCGCCTGGGTGTTGCTGGAAGTCCCCGGGTCGAGTGTGGAACCGTTCAGATTCATATAGCCAAAAGCGCCTTCAGCGCCATAGACGAGCGATTGATGCTGGTGGTCCCATCCAACCTGGCCGCCGCACAAAACTGCCGTGTTGTCGGCGTGAAAGACCTGTCCGGCCGTGCCGGCGGCGGCAAATGCAAAGCCGTTAGATCCCACATCGGTGATGCTCAGGTGAGGCCAGACGCCGCCGAGGTGTCCGCCAACATAGAAACCGTTCCAGTTCAATGTCGATGCGAGCGCTGGCGTTTGTGAGGTTTGTGCTTGAGAATTAGCAGCAGGGGCAATGGCAACAATCATGAGCAGTGCTGCGCTTGCGAGTAGCAGACGTTTCATGGGAAACCTTTCTTGTTTGAATTGAGATGATGATTGCTATGCGTAGATAGTACTCGTATTCTCTCCGTGGTTTCAATAGCTTCATCAGCATTGCCGCCAAACGCAACAAAGCCGCTCGCGAAGAGCGGCTTTGCCGGCAAAAATGCGAATCAGTTGAAGATGACTCCCACGGTTTCGTTGCTATTGAGCGTAAGCGTGCAAGTCGCTGTGAGGTTTGGCGTGTAGACTTGTGTCACTGGATCATAGCCGCCGCAGTTTTCCGACCAGCCGCCAAAGCTACTCCCGGTTGGCGATTCTGTCAAGGTCACCGTATAGCCGATGGGGTAACTTCCAATGCACACCGATCCGCCCGTGTTATTGCCGGAGTCCGGGCCGCAATGAATCAGGTCCGCCACTCCTCCGCTGGAGGGAGCCGTTACATACCATGTGGTGCTGTTTTGGCCGGTGTTATAGACGGTCAGCGTCGCCAGTTGGGCTGCCACGGGTTCGCCGCATTGGCCTATGGGACATGTGAAGGTCGCAGTCTGGGTCACGACAGTGCCGTCAGGGTTGCTGTCTGTACAAACGGACGGGGTGGGGATGGGATTTGTCGCGCAAATCGCCGGACGCACCATTTCCGCAATGATAGTAACGCCGCCCTCGCCATAGGCTGTGACAATACCGGCCTGATTGCCGGGAACTCCGCCAGACTCAACGGGGAAGACATCCGGGGCGGAGGAAATCCAGACCACCTCGTTGGTGATATCCCGGATGGTTGGAGTCGTTGAGTAATTTCCGAAAGCCAAGAAATTTCCGGAATCCAATATCTGGCCGACGGAAATACTGCTCGGAATAATGGTGATGGAAAGCAAGGGCTCCGGCGCCGCTCCGATGCTCACTGTATAGGTCGCGGACGCAACCACTTTACTGTTGTCCGGGTTCGTATACGTTGCGGTAATCGTGGTAACGCCGGAGAATAGAGCTGTTGCCAGGCCGGGAGTTGTTCCGACGGTATTGGTGCAGGTAGCTGAGCCGGCAAGCGTGCTGACAATCGAGGCAATCGTGGGGTTGCTGGAACACCACTGGACCTGGTTGGTCACGTCGTATTGAATGCCGGAGGTTCCCGCTGTGCCCATCACAAAAAATTGGCTCTGTTGAGAGACCGCCGAAGCTGACTGCGAGTCTGGATAGATGGTCAGCGCGGTGTACGTCTCCGCGGAGCCGCTTACCACCGTAAAGGGAACCGTGTTGGTCACCAGGGTGCCGTCGGGATTGGAAGAGACGACGCTGATGGCGGTCGTGCCCTGGCCAACCGACGTGACCAGCCCGGGGGTAATATGCCCGGGTGTCGCTGGGCATATAACCCCAGTGGTGCATACCGTGGCCACCGACGGGTTGCTGGAATACCATTCAGTCGTGATCGGGTAGGAGCTGATGCCCTTGGTCACGTCCTGCGTGACGGGTGCTGATGAGAATGTCCCGATGGCAAGCAGTTGACTGGTAAGCCCCGGTGATGCAACCGACTGCGAACCGGGCAGGATCGCAACCGAAAGCAGAGGCTCCGCCACCACATTCGCAACTGTCAGGGTTGCCGTCGCCGTCACTATGCTGTGATCCGGGTTCGTCGCAACGGCCGTGATGGTCGTCGAGCCCTGGCTGAGCGCCGTGGCAACCCCGCCAGTAGTGATGGTGGCGACCAGCGGATTGATGGAGCTCCAGGTGACCTGGGATGTCACGTCCGTCTGCAGACCGGTGCTGCCATTGGTTCCAATCGCGATAAACTGGGCGATTTGAAGCGGCGATCCGGGCAGCGGCAACGTAATCGATTGTGTGCCGGGGAAGATGGACAATGCGGAGATCGCCTCAGCGGCCGGCCCGGTTACCGAAAAGGTCGCCGTGGCCGTCGCGCCGCTATGGTCGGTGTTGTTGGTGACAATGGCCGTAATTGCCGTGGTGCCCGGCGCAACTCCCGTAGCAATTCCGGTGCTGGAACCGATGGTGGCGACTTGCGTGTTGCTGGAAGTCCATGTGACCGTGTAGCCGCTCACATTCGCCATGTTCTGGTAGCCCGGGGTGGGAGAATTCGTCGAGAAATCGCCGATCGCCAGGAATTGGGTGGTTTGAGTGGCCGACGCCACCGACTGTGAGGAAGGAACGATAGTCAGCGACAGCAGAGCCTCCGGCGTGGAGGGAATGTTGACGGTCAAGGTCGCGACTCCCGTCACCACTGTAGTGTCAGGATTCGTGGCCATCGCCGTGATTACCGTCGTGCCGTCAGCTACGGCCGTGACGACGCCGGGGGAAGTGATGGTGGCCACCGAGGGGACGCTGGAAGCCCAGGTTGCCGCCGGGATCGTCGCCCCATTGATCGTTGCCGGCACATTCAGGTTCACCGTCGTTCCATTTGTTGTGGTGCCGATGGCGATAAGCGCCGCGGTCTGATTGGCTGCCGTGAGCGTCTGCGAGGCCGGAACGATGGCCATCGAGGCCAATGGCTCCGGCGAGCCGGGAATGCTCACGGTCAAGGTCGCGACTCCCGTCACCACTGTAGTGTCAGGATTCGAGGCTATCGCCGTGATGGCGGTTGTGCCGTTCGCATGGGCCGTAACAACTCCAGTGGCTGGATTGATCGAGGCCACCGAGGGAACGCTGGAAGCCCAGGTTGCCGCCTGGATCGTCGACGTTCCGATCGTTGCCGGCATATTGGTCAGGTTCACCGTGGTGCCGTTTGTGGTGGTGCCGATGGCAATAAGTCCCGCGGTCTGAAGCGCTGCCGTGAGCGTCTGCGTGCCCGGATAAATGGCCAGCGAGGCCAGAGGCTCAGGAGATCCGGGAATGCTCACGGTCACGGTCGCGACTCCCGTCACCACCGTGCCGTCAGTATTGGTGGACATCGCCGTGATGGCCGTTGTGCCATTCACATGGGCCGTGACGATTCCAGTGGCTGGATCAATCGAGGCCACCGAGGGGACGCTGGATTTCCACGTCGCCGCCGGGATAAGCGCCCCATTGATTGTTGCCGTCTGATTGGTCAGGTTCACCGTGGTGCCGTTGGTTGAAGTGCCGATGGCGACAAGCCCTGCCGTCTGAAGGGCTGCCGTGAGCGTCTGCGAGCCCGGAACAATGGCCATCGAGGCCAATGGCTCCGGAGACCCGGGAATGCTCACGGTCAGGGTTGCTACTCCCGTCACAACCGTGCCGTCGGGATTGATGGCCATGGCCGTGATAGCCGTTGTGCCGTTCGCATGGGCCGTGACAACTCCAGTTGCTGCATTGATCGAGGCCACCGAGGGAACGCTGGAAGCCCAGGTTGCCGCCAGGATCGTCGACGTGCCGATGGTTGCCGATTGATTGGTCAGGTTCACCGTGGTGCCGTTTGTGGTGGTGCCGATGGCGACAAGCCCCGCGGTCTGAAGCGCTGCCGTGAGCGTCTGCGAGGACGGAACGATGGCCAGCGAGGCTAATGGCTCCGGTGAGCCGGGAATGTTCACGGTCACGGTTGCGACTCCCGTCACCACCGTGCCATCTGGATTGCTAGAGGTCGCCGTGATGGCCGTCGTGCCATTCACATGGGCCGTGACGATTCCTGTGGCGGGATCAATCGAGGCCACCGAGGGAACGCTGGATTTCCACGTTGCCGCCGGGATAAGCGCCCCATTGACCGTTGCCGTCTGGCCGGTCAGGTTCACGGTGGTGTTGTTTGTTGTGGTGCCGATGGCGACAAGCCCCGCCGTCTGAAGAGCTGCCGTAAGCGTCTGCGAGCCCGGAACAATGGCCATCGAGGCCAATGGTTCCGGAGAACCTGACCCGGGGATGGCAACGGTCAGGGTTGCAACTCCCGTTACTACCGTGCCGTCGGGATTGGTGGACATTGCCGTAATCGCCGTCGTGCCGTTCGAATGGGACGTGACAACTCCAGTGGCTGCATTGATCGAGGCCACCGAGGGAACGCTGGAAGCCCACACTGCCGCCGGGACCGTAGACGTACCGATAGTTGCCCCCTGGCCTGTCAGGTTCACCGTGGTGCCAGTCGTTGTGGTGCCGATGGCGACAAGATTCGCGGTCTGAAGCGCTGCCGTGAGCGTCTGCGAACCCGGAACAATGGCCAGCGAGGCCAATGGCTCCGGCGAACCGGGAATGTTCACGGTTACGGTTGCGACTCCCGTCACCACCGTGCCGTCTGGATTGGTGGACATCGCCGTGATGGCGGTTATGCCATTCAAATGGGCCGTGACGATTCCAGTGGCTGGATCAACTGAGGCCACCGAGGGAACGCTGGATTTCCACGTTGCCGCCGGGATAAGCGCCCCATTGACTGTTGCCGTCTGGCCGGTCAGGTTCACGGTGGTGTTATTTGTTGTTGTGCCGATGGCGACAAGCCCCGCCGTCTGAAGAGCTGCCGTAAGCGTCTGCGAGCCCGGAACAATGGCCATCGAGGCCAATGGTTCCGGAGACCCTGACCCGGGGATGGCAACGGTCAGGGTTGCAACTCCCGTCACTACCGTGGTGTCTGGATTCGTGGTTATTGCCGTGATGGCCGTTGTGCCATTCGAATGGGCCGTAACTATACCAGTGGCAGGATCGATCGAAGCTACCGAAGGAACACTGGAGCTCCACTTTGCCGCCGGGATCGTCGCCGTGCCGATCGTGGCCGTCTGGTTGGTCAGGTTCACCGTGGTGCCGGTTGTTGTGGTGCCGATGGCGATAAGATTCGCGGTCTGAAGAGCAGCCGTTAGCGTCTGCGAACCTGGAACAATGGCCAGCGAGGACAACGGCTCCGGTGAGCCGGGGATGTTCACGGTCATGGTCGCCGTGCCCGTCACTACTGTACCGTCCGGGTTCTTGGCTATTGCTGTGATCGTCGTCGTGCCGTTCGATACGGAGGTGGCAATTCCAGTGGCTGGATCGATAGTGGCCACCGAGGTCGCGCTGGAGCTCCATGTTGCCGGCTGAATCGTTGCCGTGCCGATCGTTGCCGTCTGGTTGGTCAGATTCACCGTGGTGCCGGTTGTTGTGACGCCGATGGCGATGTACCCCACGGTCAGAGCGGCTGTCGTGAGCGTCTGTGAGGTCGGAACAACGTTCATCGAGGCCAGAGGCTCCGACGTTGCGCTTCCGCTTCCGGTCACGGTGATTGTTGCGCTGGACGAAACAATGCCGTTGTACCCCTGCGCGGAAGCCGTGATGTTGGCTATACCCGCGCCTACGGCAGTTACAAGTCCGGTATTACTGACCGTTGCTACGCCGACGAGGTTCGAACTCCAGGTCACCTGGGTGGTAATGTCCTGCTTGGTGGGATGGGACCCGTTGCCGAATGTCCCCGTAGCTGTCATCTGCAAGTTGGCGCCGCCTCCCAGAGTCGCAGTCTCTGGCGTCACCAGAACGGAATCCAGACCAGAACTGGCGTTATTGCAACTGGTTAGAGGCATCGCGAGGCAGGCAAGCAAGAACGTTCCGATGCAGAAACGATTCAACATTTGAGTCTCCTGGCGTTTCCAACAACCACGACTCCGCCATCCCCCTGGCGAAACCGGAGATTATCGTCCACATTCGACTATAGGCCCTCTCGTCACTGCGCGCCAATTCTATAAAAAGAGTCTCTATGCATACGGAATCAAATCAGTTAATAAGCATACCACGGGCTGTTTGCGCGCTTCTTCCCTGCTGCGTTTACGGCGCAGGCCGGCCCTCAAAATGGCAAGCCCCACAACCAAGGGTTCTTTGCCCCGCGCACCCCGCACCGGCTACACTTCTCCTCAGCATGGCCATGGCCCGCGACAACACTCCCGAACGGCTGGTCAGCGCCGCGCGCGCTGACGAAGAGCAGGGCTTTGAACTCAAACTGCGCCCCCGCTGGCTGGGCGAGTTTATCGGGCAATCTAAGGCAAAAGAACAACTTACCATCGCTCTCGAAGCCGCCAAATCCCGTGGCGAGGCCCTCGATCACGTGCTGCTCTCCGGCCCTCCGGGGCTGGGCAAGACTACCCTGGCCACCATCATCGCCAATGAGTTGGACGTCGGCTTCCAGCAAACCTCCGGCCCCGCCCTGCAAATCCAGGGCGATTTGACCGCCATTCTCACCAACCTGCGCGAGCGCCAGGTGCTCTTCCTGGACGAAATTCACCGCATGCAGCCGCTGCTGGAAGAAAAGCTCTACACCGCCCTCGAAGACTACAAACTGGACATCATCATCGGCCAGGGTCCGGCGGCGCGCACCCACGTGATGGAAATCCGCCCCTTCACCTTCATCGGCGCCACCACGCGGCCCGGCCTGCTTAGCTCGCCGCTCCGCTCGCGCTTCGGCATCCTGCTGCGCCTGGAATTTTATACCGAGGAAGATCTGCGTGTCATTGTCAAGCGCTCCGCCGAGGTGTTGCAGATTCCCATCAACCAGGATGGCGCGGCGGAGATCGCCCTGCGCTCCCGAGGAACGCCGCGCATCGCCAATCGCCTGCTGCGCCGCGTGCGCGACTATGCCCAGGTGCGCGGCTCGGGCGTGATCGATCACCCCACCGCCAAAGCCGCCCTCACCATGCTGGAAGTGGACGCCCACGGCTTCGACGAGATCGACCGCCGGCTGCTGCTCACCATCATGCAGAAATACGACGGCGGCCCGGTCGGACTGGGCACGCTGGCCGCTACCCTGGCCGAGGAGGAAGACGCGCTCGAAGAGGTCTACGAACCGTTTCTGATCCAGATCGGATTCCTCGACCGCACCCCGCGCGGCCGCGTCGCCACGCATCTGGCGTACGAACACTTCAACTTGACGATGCCCGGCCGTCAGGCGCCGCTGTTTTAAGCTTCAAGGAGTTATCAGGAGAGATTATGGCACTCACCGAATCCACCATGCTGGAACTGGGCACCACCGCCCCCGACTTTTCACTCACCGACGTAGTGACCGGCAAGACGGTACGCCGCGATGACTTTCGCGGCTCGAAGGCCTTGCTGGTGATGTTCATCTGCGCCCACTGCCCCTACGTCAAGCACATCGAGAAGGGCCTGGCGGCGCTGGGCAAGGACTACGCCGGCAAGCCCATCGGCATCGTCGCCATCAGCAGCAACGATGTGACCACCCACCCCGCCGACTCGCCCTCCGGGCTCAAGCAGCAGGCGGCAACCTTCGGCTTCAACTTTCCCTATTTGTACGACGAGACGCAGGCCGTGGCGCACGCCTATAAGGCCGCCTGCACGCCTGATTTCTTTCTCTTTGACGGCAGTCACCGTCTGGTTTATCGCGGCCAGTTCGACTCGAGCCGCCCCGGCAACGGCATCCCCGTCACCGGTAAAGACCTGCGCGCCGCCATCGACCTGGTGCTCGCCGGCAAACCGGCGCCCAAGGAGCAGCGCCCCTCCATCGGCTGCAACATCAAGTGGAAGGCGTAGTCGCGAAAGAGAGTATTCAATGAGAGTGTCCTTTGTAATAGTCATTTTTACAGCCGTTTTGCTCACAACCGCCGTGGCGCATAGCTCGAAGCCGCTCGATCCCTGCCATGCAATGCAAGCAGATGGAAACGATGGAGCAAGGAACTTTCTCACCTTCGACCGTTTTGACAACGAATTGCGAACGGCCATTCGTCAGCAAGACATACTCGCGTTGGCCTTCCTTGTGAAATTTCCTCTCACTGTAAATGACGCTGGCGGCAGCATCGCCATCAACGATGCCGAGGCGCTGAAAACTCATTTCCAGGAGGTATTTTCTCCGGCCGTTCGCAATGAAATCCTCAAAGATCTAGAAGACGATCCTGCGTGTAACGCTTTCGGTGTTGGCTATGGTGACGGCGTGATATGGGTTAATGCAACGGAACGCGGTTATGCCATCGAAGTAGTGAACCGCGATGCTATCCCACCGATCAAGACCAACTGGGATGCACCCAAGGTGAACTATATCTGTCAAACGAAGACACATCGTATTGCCGTGGATACGATGCAAGGTGGAACCATCCGATATAGGGCTTGGAAGAAGCCGAAAACACCTACGGAACCTCCCAATCTGGAATTGAAAAATGGTGTGATGAGTTGGGAAGGCACTAACGTCTGCTCGGTTCCTGTCTGGAAGTTCAAGAATGGATCGACTACCTATAGTGTCTATGGCAGGATAGGCTGTACCGACGGAAGCGAGCCCAAAGACGTTACGGGCAGTCTCGAAATCAGCATTGGTGACAATGACACCCCGGTTCAGTGGTGCTATTAAACCCTTTCAACTACGCTAACTCTCGCTTTACAGCTTCAGCCCCTTCAGATACTCGCGGAACTGCGGCCCAAGATCGTTGCGCTTGAGCGCAAACTCCACCGTCGCTTCCAACATGCCCAGCTTGTAGCCGACATCGAATCGCTTGCCCTTGAACGTATAGCCGAAGACCTTCTCTTTCTTCGCCAGCGCCTTGATGCCGTCGGTGAGTTGAATCTCGCCGCCCGCGCCCGGTTTTGTCTTGTCCAACAGTTCGAAGATGCGCGGCGTAAGCACATAGCGGCCGACGATAGCCTGCTTCGAGGGCGCATTTTTGTACTTCGGTTTCTCCACCATTCCGGTGCAGTTGAAGATCCGCCAGTTGCCGGGATCCGGCGATCCGGCCAGCACGCCGTAAAGGCTGATCGCGGGTCCTTCAATGGTCTGCGTCGCCAGCACCGAGCCGCCCTTTCTGTTGAACACGGAGATGAGCTGCTTCAGGCAAGGCACTTCGGCGTCGATCACATCATCGGGCAGAATCACGGCAAACGGCTCGTCGCCCACCAGGTCTCTGGCGCACAGCACAGCGTGGCCCAGCCCCAGCGGCTCTTTTTGCCGCACATAGCTGATTCGCGCCAGCGAGGAGACGCCGCGCGACACGGCCAGCAACTCGTGTTTGCCTGTTTGCTCCAGCGTCGCGTCCAGTTCAAAGCTGCGGTCGAAGTGATCCTCGATAGCGCCCTTGCCGCGCGCGGTAACGATAATGATCTCCTCGATTCCCGACGCGATCGCCTCTTCCACGCCGTACTGGATGACGGGCTTGTCCACCAGCGCCAGCATCTCCTTGGGAATCACCTTGGTGGCAGGCAAAAACCGCGTGCCCAGTCCTGCCGCCGGAAAAACCGCCTTGCGCACCTGCTTGCTCATCTCATCAGCCTCGTCTCAAAAAAGTTTAACCCCGGGCCCCATCTTTTCGCGGCTTTACAAGGATAAGTGTGAAAAGGACAGAAAAGTAAAGAACTACGCCGGCAACGCCTGCCCCTCCGCTGATGTCGCCAGGTCGGCAAGCAATTCGTGAATTTCAAGCAATACTTCGTCAGGCCGCGCAGCAATCAAAGGATACTTCAGCACGCCCTGCGGCGTGAACTGCGCGCCGCGGCCGGCATTGCGCGCCACTAATTTCATGAGTTGTTGCGGATCGATGGCCGCATTCTCCCTGAAGCGAATGTGCAGTTCGGCGCGCTTGCGGTCCACCTGCGCAATGCCGATCCGCTCGCATTCCAGCCTGATCAGCGCCGCCTCCAGCAGGTACACGGTCGCGTCCGGCGGCGCGCCATAGCGGTCTTCCATCTCTGCGCGCACCTCGCTGACCGCCGCTTCGCTTATCGCAGCCGCAATCTTTTTGTAGAGCCGCAGCCGCTGGTTCTCCTCCGGCACATAACTTTCGTCGATGCGCAGCGCGATACCCAGATTCAGTTGCGTCGACGGATGCTCCTCGCTGGTCTCGCCCTTCATCTCCTTGACCGCGGCCTCCAGCATGGAGGTGTATAACTCGAATCCCACCGCCTCGATGTGCCCGCTCTGCTCGCCGCCCAGCATATTGCCCGCGCCGCGCAGCTCCAGGTCCAGCGCCGCAATCTTGAATCCCGCGCCCAGGTCGCTGAACTCCTTCAGCGCCGCCAGCCGCCGGCGCGCAATTTCCGTCAATTCCTGCTCCGGAGGAATCAGCAGGTACGCATAAGCGCGCCGGTTTGAGCGGCCCACTCGCCCGCGTAACTGGTATAACTCGCTCAGCCCGTGCCGGTCGGCGCGGTTGATCAGCATGGTATTTGCCAGCGGTATGTCCAGTCCGTTCTCGATGATGGTGGTCGCCACCAGCACATCGTATTCGTGCCGCATGAAGGCCAGCATCACGCGCTCCAGCTCCGTCTCGCTCATCTGCCCGTGGCCCACGCAAACTCGCGCCGCCGGCACTAACTCCTGTATCCGCGACGCAATCTCATAGATAGACTCCACTCGGTTATGCACAAAGTACACTTGACCGCCGCGCTCCAGCTCCACTTCGATGGCCGAGCGCACAATCTTCTCGTCGAACTTGGCGACAACCGTCTGGATCGCCATGCGGTCCTTGGGCGGCGTCTCGATCACGCTCATGTCGCGCAAGCCCACCAGCGACATATGCAGGGTGCGCGGAATCGGCGTGGCGCTCATGGCCAGCACGTCGATCTCCTTGCGCAATTGCTTCAGCCGTTCCTTGTGGCGCACGCCGAAGCGCTGCTCCTCATCCACCACCAGAAGGCCCAGGTCCTGGAACTTGATGTCCTTTGACAGCAGCCGGTGCGTGCCGATGAGTATATCCACCTTGCCCGTTGCGACTCGATCGACAATATTTTTTTGTTCTTTTTGAGTTCTGAAGCGCGAAATCATCTCCACGTTGATGGGAAACTGCGCAAACCGCTTCTTGAATGTCTCAAAGTGCTGAAAGCTCAAAACCGTGGTCGGCGCCAGCACCGCCACCTGCTTGCCGTCCTGCACAGCTTTGAAGGCCGCGCGCATGGCCACTTCTGTCTTGCCGTAGCCCACGTCGCCGCACAAGAGGCGATCCATCGGCGTGGCCGATTCCATGTCGTACTTGATGGCGCGTATCGCCGAAATCTGGTCGTCGGTCTCGCTGTAATCGAATGAGTCTTCAAACTCTTTCTGAAACTCGTTGTCCCTGGAGAAGGCCGTCCCCTGCGCCGTGGCTCGCTCGGCGTATAACTTCAACAACTCCCCGGTCATCTCCCGCATGGCCTTGCGCACTCGCGCCTTGGTCTTGGTCCACTGCTGCGAACCCAGCCTGTTCAGCGCCGGCGCCGGTCCCGCATCGGTCGAGCGATACTTCTGAATCAGATCCAGGCGAGTGAGCGGCACGTATAGCTTGGCCTGTTCAGCAAACTCCAGGATCATGAACTCCACCGAGAGATCGTCCTGCACGATCTCCTTGAGACCCTGATATTGCGCGATGCCGTGCTCCACGTGCACCACGTAATCGCCGAGGCCAAGATCGCGAAAATCCGAAACAAACGCCGCTGTTTTTGAACGCCTCGGCTCCGGTCGCGCCGCCACATCCACGTCATCGGAAAGATCGTTGGCCCCGAACAAAATCAGATTCGAGTCCAGAAAGCTAACTCCCGCCGCCACCGGCGTGCGCACAATCACCGGCACGCGCAGGTCACCGGCCAGGTAACTCGACTCGTCCAGCATGGTTTCGCCGGGATGCGGATTGCGGCTGCCGAGGCGATACGGAATCTGGTACTCGCGCATCACCGTTGCCAGCCGCTCCACATCGCCTTGGTGCGGCGCGGCCAGCACAATCCGCGTCTCCGCCGCCATCAGCGTCCGCAAATGCTCGGTCAGCGCCGGAATCGAGCCGTGAAACCGCAGCGTGGGCCGCGTGTTCAACTCGATCTCGCCCAGCGTCGTGTCCGCATCCAGCACGTCCACCACGCCCAGCTGATCCAGGTCCAGCCCCATGTGCGCGTCTAATTGCGCCGTCAACATCTCCGGCCGCAAATAAATATCCTCTGACCTTATCAGCGAGCCGATTCCCGACCGCTCATGCCGCTGCTCAACCTTGTTCCACCAGCGATCGATCTGGTTGCGCACCATCGCCGGCTCTTCGATAAACAGCGCGCATTTGGGCAGCAGAGTGAGCAGCGATTTCTCCGCACCGGCCACCGCCGAAAAAAACTCCCACCCCGGAAAAACGCTCACTCCGCCGGCAGAGGCCAATTCCGTAGCCATCTCCTCATCATCTTCCGAGCCTTCCAGCTTCACCCGCTGCCTGCTCAGCCGCCCATGCACCGCGGCCAGCAGCCGCTCGGTCACCGGCGTCTCGGTCAGCGGCAGCAACAGCGCTTCGTCCAGCGCCGACTGCGAGCGCTGCGTCTCGGGGTCAAATTTCCGAATGGTCTCAATCTCGTCGCCGAAAAACTCAATGCGCGCCGGCCGGTCCGACTCCGGCGAATACACGTCGAGAATCCCGCCTCGCCGCGTGAACTGCCCCGGCATCTCCACCAGGTCCATCTGCGTGTAGCCCACGGAGGCTAGATGCCCTGTCAGAATCTCCACGTCCACCTCTTCGCCGCGCTTCAGCGTCACCGCGAGGCCTGCATAGTAGTCGCGGTCAAAGAGCTTCAGCGCGGCAGACTCCACCGGCGCAATTAGAATCGACACCGCGCCTGTAGCCAGCTTCCACAGCGCCGCCGCCCGCTGCTCCTGCACATCGGGATGAGGAGATAGATTTTCAAAGGGAAGCACATCGTGGGCCGGCAGCCGCACCACCTGCGCTGGGTCCACAGCGCCGGTCAGTTCGCACCCCGCGCGCAACATCGGCTCCAGCGCCTCGGCGGCCTTGTTGTCGGCCACCACCACAATCACCGGCTGCCGCGCGGCTCGCGCGAAGAAAGGAATGTAAACGGCCCGCGCCGTAGCCGTAAGCCCGGACACACGCCTCCGCCCCGCACCCAGGCTCAGATGCCTGCGTACGCGCTCAAATCCCGACGAGTGCTCCAGCTCCGCGAAGATCTCGCGGACGAACGGGAGGATCATGTGATGCTAGTTTAGCAGCGGGGGCGCGCGATGGTTTGGGTGCCCTGGTTTCGATTTCCAAACCTGGGATCGGAATCGGACCGTTTGAAGGTGGTACGCTTCTTGTGAAGAAGAGATTATGAAAAGACGAATAGACCCTGAGTTTATTCTCCTGACTGTATGCGCCGTTGTACTGTTGGTTGCTGCCACGTCAGATTGACCATATTTCGTCTATGTGCTTCTTCGCGTCCTCATTTGCATAGTTTCAGCCTACCTTGCTATTAAGCGATATGCAGAACATCGGATTCCATGGGCATGGACATTCGCCGCAGTCGCACTCCTCTTCAATCCAGTGATGCCAGCGCGGATGGCACGGTCAGACTGGCAGGTTGTCAACATACTTTGCGCGATCTTTTTCATCGCGTGGTTTGTTTACTCAAAGAAGGATTGGATTGCGCTACGTTTGGGCCTGGGATCTTTCACTACTCAGATTCGCGCGGCGGCAGAGCGGGGAGATGCCAAAGCGCAAAACAGCCTTGGCTTGCTTTACGACAGCGGTAAAGGTGTGCCACAGGATTACGCGCAAGCGGCGGCGTGGTTTCGCAGAGCAGCTGACCAAGGCTATTCAAATGCACAGTTTAACCTTGCCTCGCTTTACTGGAATGGCCAGGGTGTACCGAGAGACTATGCCCTATCTGCGTTTTGGTACCACAAAGCGGCAGAACAGGGCGAGGCGGAAGCTCAAGTCAGGCTCGGAGACCTTTACGCAGATGGCCGAGGTGTCCCTCAAGATTACTCTCAGGCGATTGCCTGGTACCGTAAGTCGGCGGACCAAGGCTACGCTTCCGCACAGAACAGGCTCGGAGTGATTTACGTAGATGGCCGAGGGGTGCCGCAGGATTTTATACAGGCGGAAGCTTGGTATCGTAAGGCAGCAGACCAAGGCTATGCTTGCGCTCAGGCTGGACTCGGAGCGCTTTATCATAATGGCCAGGGCGTGCCACAGGACTACGCACAAGCGGTATATTGGTATCGCAAGGCTGCGGAACAAGATATTACCGAAGCTCAGTTCAATCTCGGCGGCCTTTACTACAGCGGCCTAGGCTTGCCGCAGGATCGCACAGTAGGGGCAGCTTGGATTCGTAAAGCGGCAGAGAGGGGATTTGCCATGGCGCAATCTTCACTCGGTGCTCTCTACACGAGCGGACAGGGAGTTCCGGAGGATTACACACAGGCCGCGATTTGGCTTCTTAAGGCTGCGGAGCAGGAAGATGCCATGGCCCAATCCCTCCTCGGCAAACTTTATGAGTGTGGTAAGGGGGTCCCACAAGATTACGCCCAAGCTGTAGATTGGTATCGCAAGGCGGCAACGCAAGGGAATGCCTTCGCGCAATCCCAACTCGACAAGATCACCAGCCAAGATCGGTGAGAGGAACTTCAATCGGAGGATAGCGCTCACACAAGCAGCTTGGGTTGCTCGCTGGGTTCCTCTACCCGCAAGAACCAACCCTTATCTCGTATGATAATGTTCGCTATGCTCGAAAATGCAGTAAAATCCAATTGCATATGTCCTTCATTCACACATTCTCCGCGCAACAATTGCCTCTGGTAACCCGAACCATAGATAACGACGCTCCGCTTGCAATGCGGAACGAGTTGGTTGATGCAATCTTTCAACCAATAGAGCAGTCTGCACCAACTCAAGCGATGCACTTTTATCGCGTCATTCTGCAGAGCGTCGGCGGTCGAGTTGCCGGAGATCCTTACGGTGGTCCTAGATACGCGTGTGGTCGGGACTTGGCAATATTGGAATGGCCTCGCGTTTACGATGTTCTCATACGGCTATGGCCGGAATTTCAGCGATTGAATCTTCAGAACATCTACAGGGAAAACATCAACCGCGTCTTGGATCATCACCAAGTTGTTTGGGATATGGACACAACTGGCAATCTGAGGCGAGTAACCCCGGCCCCAGTCATGGCACAAGTTGCAGAAGTGTTTAGAGAATTACAAATAGACTTGTATGCACCAGCGTACGCACACCTTGTTCTTTCGC
>Ga0326727_10001627_pt1 | contig 81737 bp, 58 predicted proteins | sample MB2enrmetagenome_FD_207643 | JGI IMG/M metagenome (GOLD analysis project Ga0326727, IMG submission 207643) | Lab enriched peat soil microbial communities from McLean, Ithaca, NY, United States - MB29MY | ecosystem: Environmental > Terrestrial > Soil > Wetlands > Peat | place: USA: New York... | reverse complement strand
CATCTTCTTCCCCTCCACCAGCAGGAAGCGCACATGCATCCAGTGCCGCGCAAACGTCCGCCCACTCGCCGCCTCCGACTGCGCAATCTCGTTCTCGTGGTGGGGAAACATCAGGTCCTCGCCGCCCGCGTGCAGGTCGAAGCTCTCGCCCAGGATCGCTGTCGCCATCGCCGAGCACTCGATGTGCCATCCCGGCCGTCCCGCGCCCAGCGCCGTCTGCCAGCTCGGCTCGGGCTGGCCATCGGCCCCGGCGGTCTTCGCCGCCTTCCACAGCGCAAAGTCCCGCGCCGCGTCCTTCTCGTACTCGTCCGCGTCCACCCGCGCGCCGTCCTCCATCCCCTCCAAATCTTTCTTCGACAGCTTCCCATACTCCGGAAACCGCTCAATCCGGAAGTACCAGCTCCCATCCTCCGTCTGGTACGCAATGTCCTTCGCCGCCAACTGCTCGATCAGCCCCACCATCTCCGCAATGTGCTCGGTCGCGCGCGGCGTGTGCTCCGGCCGCTCGATCCCCAGCGCGGCCATGTCTTCAAAAAAAGCTTTTTCAAATCGCGCCGTGTACTCGGCAATCGGCTGTTTCGCGGCCAGCGCGTTGCGGATGATCTTGTCGTCCACGTCCGTCACGTTCATCACATGCTCCACGGCCATCCCCTGCTGGCGCAGGAACCGCCGCAGCACGTCCACATGCAAAAACGTCCTGAAGTTCCCAATGTGCCCGTAGTCGTAGATCGTCGGCCCGCAGGCATACATGCGCAGCGCCGGCGCGCCCACCGGCTCCAGCCGCTCCACCCTCCCGCTCAATGTATTGAACAGTTCCAACCCCGCCACTTGCGCTCACTCGTCCGCCGCAGCCGGGCGTAAGCCACGGTGCAGTCTTCTCTCAAATCTGATTTGTTCCTCTAAGATTCTACAGTCCCGGCCCGGATGCCGGTATGATCTCCTTGGGTAATAACAGGGGCCATATGGACGAGGTTACCTCCGCTTACGATCATTTCAACTGGCGACTGCCTTTTTATGTGGTCGGATGTGGGCTGTTCGCGTTTTTGCTCATCGAACTCTGTTACGCCTTCGTCATTCTCGAAATGCTCTATTTCTTTATCCTTGTTCCACTCCTCGTTTTGATCATGCTCGGCATTGCTATCGCCAGCGCCGTTGGGAAGAGAACCAAAAGAAGCCTATCGATCATACTGACCATAACTCTCTACTGTGGCTCCTCGTGGCTATTATGGAGGAGCTTCATGGACGTGCGCCCCGCCGAGCGATGGCTGCTTCATTCCAGAAAATACAAGGCCGAAGTTCTGGCACAGCCGAGCCCGAAAAATGGCGAACTACAGCACATGGAGTGGGACGGCTGGGGATTTGCAGGCAGTGATACGTTCGTTTACTTGGTCTACGATCCGAAGGATTCGCTTGTCCCCGCAGCCAGAAGCCACTCCTACGGAAAATTCAACGGCATACCGTGCGAGGTGTCGCGTGTTCGTCGTCTGGAGAGCCATTGGTACTCCGTCGTGTTCTACACAAGTACAGTATGGAATGACTGCGGATGCGGCTAGCACTTCTGCCGTAGGTGTCGCGCTTGATCTTCACCCCAGCTTCAACTGCGGCGTAGCCACCAACCCCTCCTTCGCAAACTCCCCCGCGCAGAACTTCCCCCACGCCGCCGCCGCAATCATCGCCGCATTGTCGGTCGACATCGCCATCGTCGGAAACTCCACCCGCAGCCCGCGCCCCGCCGCCTCTTCGGCAAACCGCCGCCGCAACTCGCTGTTCGCCGACACGCCGCCCGACACCACAATCCCCCGCGCCCCCAGAGCCTCCGCCGCCGCAAATGTCTGCCGCATCAGGTTCCCCACCACTGCGTACTGAAAGCTCGCAATCAAATCCAGCGTCTGCGGGTCGAACACCTCCGGCATCTCCCGCAACGCTTCCGCCGGCCTCATCGCCGGATTCACCCGCAACACCTCACCCAGCGCCCGCCGCCGCGCCTCCACCCCCGCCGCCATCCCATGCGTCTGGATATACCGCAGCACCGCCGTCTTGATCCCACTGAACGAAAAATCAAACGTCACATTGGGTGCCCCATTCACGACAGTCTCATCGTCGTGGGTGGGGTTCTCATTCCTCGGAACCCTCCGCGGCTTGATCTGTCCAAACTTGAACTCCACCGCCCGCGGATTCCCGCTCCTGGCCAGCGCATCCATCCACGGCCCTCCGGGATACCCCAGCCCAAGCAGCTTGGCCACCTTGTCGAACGCCTCGCCCGCCGCATCGTCCACCGTCCGCCCCACATTCCTGTACCGCCAGGAACCGGGTGCCCCATTCATGACGGTCTCATCGTCATGAGTGGGTTTGGGTGCCCCAGACGGGGTCCCCGGCGAGTGATCTTTGCTCGCTGGGGTGGCACGTCTCGCTTCTGAGACCTGGGTACACAGATACAGATGCGTGTGCCCCCCACTCACCACCAGAGCCAGCATCGGTCCCAGGCTGTTCCCTGTTCCCTGTTCCCTGTTCCCTGTATTTTCCATTAGCACCGCGTGAATATGTCCCTCCAGATGGTTCACCGCGATCAGCGGCTTACCCAGCGCCAGCGCCAGCGCCTTGGCATAAGTGATCCCCACCAGCAGCGCGCCAGCCAGCCCCGGCCCCTCGGTTACCGCAATCGCATCCAGCTCGGCAAACTCCACCCCCGCCTCGGCCATCGCCGCCCTTACTACCGGCACAATGTTGCGCAAGTGTTCCCGGCTGGCCAGCTCCGGAACCACCCCGCCGTACTTCGCGTGCAGCGCCATCTGCGACGCCACCACGTTGGCCAGCACCTCGCCGCCCGCGCGCACCACCGCCGCCGCCGTCTCGTCGCACGAGCTCTCAATCCCCAAAATTAGTCCGCCGCCACTCCGCATCTCTCTATCATAGGGACATGCAGGGCGACCAACACTCCAATCCGCACTTCCGCGCCGCGCTCGCCATCGCCCGCCGCCTGCGCGACGCGGGCCACCAGGCCTTCTTCGCCGGCGGATGCGTGCGCGACCTCCTGCTGGGCCTCGCGCCAAAGGACTTCGATGTCGCCACCTCCGCCACGCCCGATCAGATCGTCGCCCTCTTCCCCAAGACCTTCACCGTCGGCGCGCACTTCGGCGTCGTCCTCGTCTGCAATGAGATCGACGACGCCCCAATCGCCACCGAGGTCGCCACCTTCCGCTCGGACGGCGCCTACTCCGATGGCCGCCGTCCCGATGCGGTTCGTTACACCGCCGATCCCCGCGAAGATGTCCTCCGCCGCGACTTCACCATCAACGGTCTTCTCCTCGATCCCATCGAATATGAAGCAACGGGCGACCTCACATCCGCCACGCTCGACTTCGTAGAGGGGAGGAAAGACCTCGCCGCCCGCACCATCCGCGCCATCGGCGACCCCGCCCTGCGCTTCGCCGAGGACAAGCTGCGCATGATGCGCGCCGTCCGCTTCGCCGCGCGCCTCAACTTCCAGATCGACCCCGCAACCTCCGCCGCTATCCGCCGCCACGCCGCCGAGATCGCCCAGGTCAGCGCCGAGCGCGTCCGCGACGAGCTCACCCGAATCCTCACCGAGGGAGGCGCGCGCAGCGGCTTCGAGTTGCTCTTCGATCTCGGCCTCCTCGCCCAGGTCCTGCCCGAAGCCGTCCGCCTGCGTGGTGTCGCCCAGCCGCCCGAGTTCCACCCCGAGGGCGATGTCTGGACCCACACCATGCTCATGCTGGAAAAGCTCTCGTCGCAATCTAGCTCCACGCTCGCATGGGCCGCTCTGCTCCATGACATCGGCAAGCCCGCCACCTTCCAGCCGCCCAAACCGGCAACTCCCGGCAGTCGCATCCGCTTCCACGGCCACGTCGAGGCCGGTGTGCGCATCGCCGAGACCATCCTCGCGCGCCTGCGCTTCTCTGGCGACGACACCGCTCAAATTCTCTCCCTCGTCGCCAACCACATGCGCTTCGGCGACGTCCTCCAGATGAAGCAATCCACCCTCAAGCGCTTCCTCCGCCTGCCGCAATTCGACGAGCACCTCGCCCTGCATCACCTCGACGCGCTCTCCGCCCACGGCGACCTCACCTGCTACAACTTCGCCCGCGCCCAATTCGAAGCCGAACCCGCACCCGACCTCCGCCCTGCGCCGCTGCTCACCGGCCGCGACCTCATCGCCGCCGGCTACCGCCCCTCGCCGCAGTTCAAACCCATGCTCGCGCTCGCCGAGGACGCCCAGCTCGAAGGCGCCATTACCACCCGCGAACAGGCCCTCACCCTGGTCCAGGCAAGCTATCCGCGCCCTTCCACCGCACCCAATCCCACCCCGCGCAAATAAATAATCTTCAGTTCCGCCGTCTCGCTCTGCTCACCGCTCGAAGACCACATTGTGCCGCCGCAGCCACCAGCACGCCCCGCCTCCGGCCTGGGGAAAGATCGACCGGCTGCAACTCACATCCGCTGTGCCGCCCCAGTCGTACTCCTCCTTGTTGTTCTTCAGCGGCAGTACCACGATGCTGCTCACCACCACCGACCCCATCCCGCCGCCGCGCGCCACGCGCATCCGCCACACCGCCCAGTCCCCCACATAGAGGACCACCAGCGCCACCATCAGCCCTGCCGCCGTCCTGATTAGAATCCGCTTCACGCGCCCTTCAGCTCTCGTTCGGCCCGCAACCAGTCCTGCTGGTCCGCACCATTCTTCCCGCCGCGCTCCACAAAGTAGCGATGCGCCAACTGCGCAATCTCTTCGCGCGATGGCGTCTTCGCGGCCGGAGGTTTGTCAACCGCCACCTTCTTCACCGCGCTCTTTTTGCTCGGAGCCGCGCTCGTCCGTGGCTTCGCCGTTGCCTTTGCCTTCTTCGCTTTCTCAGCCATACAAATCCTCCTTCGCGTCAAATCGCGCCCACACTGCGGGGCCATCTTTTCTAGAATACTGGATTCTGTCAACTAAGATGCGCCTCGCGAGCGAAAGAGTGCCTCGCCGCTAACTCTGCGGCGAAATCGGTTGTCTGCGCGCCCTCAGTCCGGAGGCTGCGCTGCCCATGGCTGCAATTTTGGTCCTACGATTGTGGCCGGTTCCCCAGATACTTGCGGACAAAGATGGCAGCCTCCGGCACCTTCACCGTGGATTCCGCAATCTCCTGCCTTCGGCCTGTCTCTCGTTCATCCGTCTCCCGTTTCTGCGCAGGCCGGTCGTCCTGCGGGAAGCCGGCGGGCTTCTCGTTCTCATAGCCCGAGAGGCTTTGCAGCAGTTGCGCATTCACCTCGTCCGCAATCACCATCAGGGTCCCGGGCAACTGGCCAACGCCGATCAGGTCGAGATTGTGCTGCACCGCCTGGAAGAGCGCCACCTGCAGCGCCCGCGCCTCCTCCACCAGCACCGGCGCCGCGAAGCCCTGCCGCCGCCGCCGTGCGCCGTGCTGCAGCGCGGCCATGGAGAACAGCGTCATCGATCCCAGCCGCTGCGGATAGCGCAGCCGATAGACGATCTCGTCGATCGCGTCGGGCAGATAATCCGTCTGCTCTTCCTCCGTGATGGGCGCCGCCGTCAGGCCGCCGGTCTCCTTCATGGCCTGCAGCCACGCCTGGGTCACCGATGCGCTCTCCCGTTCCAGCACCGTCGCCGCCAACTCGATGCTTCCGCTGCGCCGCGACGGCTTCTCCTGCGCCAGCCGCTGCTGGATCACATGCAGGATGGAACCGGCGTTTACCGGCTTCATCACGATATCGTCCACCTGTCGCAGCAGGGCAGCCGTGGCCTTCGTCATGTCGGGGTTGGCGCTCAGCAGCAGGATCACGGCCTTTGGATTGGCATGGCGCATCGCCCCCACGACGATCAGACCATCGCCGTCGCCCGGCATGTGCAGGTCGCTCAGCAGCACGTCGAAGCTCTCGCTCGCAACGCGCTGCAGCGCCTCGATCACGCTCGACGCGGTCGTGACATTAAACCCTTGCGCTTCGAGGACGGTCCCCAGTCCGGTCAGGACCGTTTCGTCGTCGTCGACGAGCAGAAGTCTTGCGGGTGCCAAGGAAAAACCCCTTGTGCTGGTTGCACACAGACATACAGCCCCAAAAGCAGGCCGTGAAACAGGGAAAAAGGAATGTACTTCAAGCAAATTCTTCTAGCTTACGAATTGCCTATCTTAAGTTTAGACTGCTGACAGCCATAATACGTTGTCAAAATAGTAATCAGTTGTTGTCTAAAGAGTAAGTAGTGCTGCAATCGGGAGGCCCCTCCATGCATCCGGATCTCGCCAAACTCGTCGTCCTGCAATCGCATGACATCGAGGCGAAGCGTCTGCGCGGCCAGATCGACGCGCTGCCACGCCAGCTCGCCGCGCTCGAAGCCAGGGCCAGGGCCACCGAAGGCCAGCGCGCCGCCGTCCTCGACCTCATCGCCAAAGAAGAGGCCCTGCGCCGCCGCCAGGAGTCCGAGATCGCAGACCAGAAACAGAAGCTCGCGCGCACCCAGAAGAAGATCGACCTCTCCACCACCTCCGTCCAGGTCACCGCGCTGCAGCACGAGGCCGCCTTCGCCCGCGCCCAGATCGACCACCTCGAAGACGCCGAACTGGAGAGCATGGAACGCGGCGAAGCGCTCGATGCCCAGCGCGCCCGCGCCGATCAGGCTGTCGCCGAAGCCGCCCGGCAGCTCGAGCAGGAGCGCGCCCGCATCGACGAACTCCTCGCCCGCGACCGCGCCGAGCTCGCCGTTCTCGACGGCAAGCGCGAGGCCCTGCGCACAGAGATCGCCCAAAGCCCCACCGGAGAAGACTCCCTCTCTACCTACGACCGCATCAGCCGCTCCAAGGGCGCCGCTGTCGCCCAGGCCCTCAACCAGAAGTGCTCCGCATGCCAGATGATGCTCCGCCCGCAGCACTGGAACGACCTGCGCGACAACACCCCCGGCTCCCCCTCCAGCCAGACGCTGATGACCTGCGAGAACTGCGGCCACCTCCTCTACTACGATCCCGCCCGCGACGCCCCCCAGCCCAAACCCGTGCACTCCGAATCCATCCCCACCCAAGCTCTGTCATCCTGAGCGAGCGCAGCCCCACCATATCGTCATTCTGGCGCAGCCAGAATCTCCGTCGTTGTCTGTTCTTGTCTGTCATTCTGAACGCATAACCGGGGTCCCCGGCCAGCTTGCTGGCTGGGGTGGTAGCGAATAATCCCCGCATTTGTCTTGCTTAAGGGCACGGCTTCAGCCGTGCCGTAAACGCTGCATGTGCCACGCGGCTTTAGCCGCTGAGGTCGGCTTTTTTGCTATGTCCGCATTTCGCCGCCGCCCTCCTTCTCGCCGCATAATAGAAACAGATGAAGAAGTCCCTCACCCCTCCCCGCATCTGCGTCGACATGGACGAAGTCATCGCCGACACCGTCGCCGAGCACCTCACCCGCTACAACCGCGACTACAACGGCAACATCACCAAGGCCGACCTGCGCGGCAAGTGGATATGGGACGTCGTCGCCATCGACCGCCATCCCCGTCTCGAGGAGTATCTCCGCTCGGATGATTTTTTCGACGTCCTCGACGTCATGCCCGACTCGCAGCGCGTCCTCCGCCGCCTCCAGCAGCACTTCGAGGTCTTCATCGCCAGTGCCGCCATGGAGGTCCCAACGTCCTTCAACGCCAAGTACCGCTGGCTGGAGCGTCACTTCCCCACCATCCCCGCCACCCACATCGTCTTCTGCGGCGATAAATCCATCCTCCGCGCCGACTACCTCATCGACGACAACCCCCGCCAGCTCCGCCGCTTCTCCGGCACGGGAATCCTCTACGACGCGCCCCACAACGCCGCCGCCACCGGCTTTCGCCGCGTCCACAACTGGCTGGAGATCGAGTCCCTCTTCCTCAGCGAAAAATAAACTTACCTCGATCCGTCATTCTGGCTGGGTGCCCCATCCATCGCGTCTTTGTCTCAAGCGATGGGTGGGGTTCTTGACTTTCCGGAGGGAGCAGGGGCCTTCAGGCCCCTGAAGAATGGCCTATGGAAGGATGGGCTTCAGCCCCGGGCCCCGCGCCCGCGTTACACTCGATGCGTGGCACCAACCTCCCCATCGCATCCGCCAGCCATCGCCGCATGACCCTCCCGCGCATCCACATCGGGCGGCCGCAACGCCTTGCCGCGCTTCTCTTGCTGGCCTTCCTCGTCCAGTGTCTCTGGGTCGTCGGCCACCAGCAGCTCTCCACCGAAGCATTTACCCTCCACAGCGACGGCATCTTCGCCTATCGCGTAGTCGAACTTCCGCTCGCCCTGCTGCGTCTGGCTCACGGCGACGACTCGCGACTGTCGCTCTTCGTTCTCCACCTGCCGGTTGTCTTCTTCGCGCTGTTGCTGGGCGGAGGCCTGTGGTGGGTTACGCGCCGTCTCTACGGCAACGAGGGCGGTTTCTTCGCGCTCGGCCTCTACTGCTTCTGCCCCGCCGTCGTCCGCATGGCGGTCGCGCTCAATAACGACCTCCTCGCCATGTGGGGACTCTACGGCCTCATCTACACCGCCATCGGAGTCGCCCACGCCATGCAGGGGCCGCGCCGGCGGTGGCGTCCACGCATCGTGCTGTTGACCATCGCGCTGGGCCTCACCGCGGCAGCGCATCTTCTGGCCGCAATCGTTGGCTTCATCGCAGCGCTGGCCTTCATGCTCTATCTCGCCGAACGTCGCCGCGGCTACGTCTTTCAGGTTCTCCTCGTCTCCGCCATCGGTGCGCTTGTCATTATCTTCGCGTTCTACGGATTCCGCCCCGCCGCCTTCAGCACCGTCTTCACCGGAGGCGCGGCCCGCTTCTGGTTCTCTCTCGCAGGCATTCACAGCTTCGTCTTCGACCGCGGCTTCGCCGGCAGCCTGGAGAACCTTCCCATCCTCACCGCGGCCTGCGTTGCCGCACTGCTCTACTGCGCTGTGCGCCGCAGCCGCTACTTCGGCAACACCACGCCGCTTCTGGTCCTGCTCGCGCTCGCGCCGCTCATCACCACCCAGACCGTCAGCGCGCCCTGGCTCTGGGCGCTGCCGTTTTTCTTCACCTTCATCGGTGGGGTCTTCGCCGACGCGCTGGAGACCCAATATCGCAAGCTCTTCCTCGTGCTCACCGGCGCGATTCTCGCTGCGCAGGCGATGGAGTGCCTCGCCGCCCTCCCGCTCATCGCACCCTAGTATGCCACGATCTCGCCGCGGCCCTCGGAGCCCTTCTGCTTCACCGGGGCCTCTGCCCCCATCTTTGCCTCCAGCTCGTCGATCGTCTGGTACAGCAGCGAGATGTCCGTCACATGCACCCATTCGTGTTGCGTGCAAACGATGATCGACGGCGTGAACTGCACTCCCAGCCTCTCGCCCAGCGCCCTGTCCGCCTCCACTTCCTTCTTGAACTGCCCCGTCGGATCGGGCACGAACGGCAGTTGCAGCCCATGCGTCTGAAAGAATTTCCGCGTGAAGTTCAGCATATCGTCCTTGCTTGCGATGCCGGTCTGCGCCGCGAACACCGCGCCGCGATACTCGTCCGCCGTCTTGGGCGACACCTTGTCCTGCAGATAGCGGGCCCACACCGCCGCGTCGAAGCTCCAAATGTGTTGTAGCAACGGGAAGTCCCTGCGCACAATCGGGATGTTGTAGTGCGCCGCCGCCGCATGGACGATGGGAAACGCATGCGCGCAGGCCGGGCACTCCAGGTCCTCCAGCTCGTAGATCGCAATCTTCGCCCCCGCCGGAGGCTTCAGCATCGACGTGTCCTTGAACGTCTCGCCCGATCCCGCGGGCGCGGACCGCTGCGCCATCACTGGCGCAGTTGCAAACGGCAGAGTCATCGCAATCGCAACAGCGACAACCCCAAAACGAATCACGGAACGAAGGCGGCTCATCTCACTCATGCGAAAAAATCCTCACCTCCAATCCTATCGCAATCGCGCGCCGCCGCTAGCCCGCTCGCGTCGCTCAGTTGGGTGAAGGCGGCTCCGCCTGGTCGATGACAATCGTCTCCACCAGCCCCTTGGCCGATGTAAGCTTCAGCCCAATCTCCCGCATCGAAGTGGTGATAACAACCATCGGACTCGAATCCGGTTCGTTGTCTCCAGTCCGATATTCGAAGTCATACGATCCCATCAGTCCAGTCTGATCCACCACGGGGCGACTGAGTAACCCACTCAGCCGAGTAGCCAGCTCCGGCATCGAGATATTATTGCCAGTCAAGCCCCCATCGACGATACCAGCCCAATGAAACTCGTCCGGGGCTTTGGGAGGCTGCAACTTAAGCGGCTTGTTCCCACGCGACAAGATATAAATGTCGCCTTCCTTTTGCACACGGTGGAACTTCAACTGAAATCGATCCATCAGCAGCGATTGCAGCATCTGCCGCTGCTCTGCGGTGGGCGGCGTTTTCATCACCGCATTGTTCAGGTGGATGGCCTCGGACGACTCCGGCGGCTTGGCCTCGATGTCATATTGGGTGCTTTTGAGCCAGCTCGGCCCGCCAGAGACCTGCCAGTCCTGAAGGTTGAAGGCCTCCGTCACCAGATACTGCAATGTACACAAGCTGCAAACGATACTGCCACCCGGATAGGTGAAGAGTCCGATGGCATTGTCCTTCGGGCTTGCGGGCTTAATCGTTGCAGCATCGAACTCCGGCAGCTTGCCCGCTACATCAGCCGGGGCAGGTTTCGTCGCAGCGGCAGAGCTGACAGCCGACGCGGCTTGAGGCGCGATCCCTTGCGCGGCGGCTATGGGCAGAGTCATCGCAATCGCAACAGCGACAACCATAGAACGAAGACGGTTCATCTCAGCCATGCGCAAATATCCTCACCTTGAATCCTATCGCAGCCCCGCGCCGCGTCCTATCGCACTCCCGCGCCGCGCTCCGCGCAAGCTCGTACAATGAATCTGCCCGGGCAGCCCCGCGGCACGGAGACATGCAATGAGCATCGCAGAAAAACTCGGCGCCGACATCATCGCCGCCATGAAGGCCCACCAGGAGCATCGCCTCACCACCCTGCGCATGGTCAAGTCCGCGCTGCGCTCCAAAGAGATCGACAAGCGCCAGCCGCTCACCGATGCCGAGCAGACCGCAGTCCTCTCTACTCTCCTCAAGCAGCGCCGCGACTCGGTCGAGAGCTTCACCACGGGCAACCGTCCCGAGCTCGCCGCCAGGGAGAAGGCCGAGATCGACATGATCGAGGCCTACATGCCCCAGGCCGCCAGCGAAGACCAGCTCCGCGACCTCGTCGTCGCCGCCATCGCGCAACTCGCCGCAACCTCCGGCCAGCAGCCCACCCCGCGCGAGATGGGCGCCGTCATGAAGCTCGCGCAGCAACAAATCCTCGCCACCGCCCTGCGCGCCGACGGCCGGCTCCTCTCCGAACTCGTCAAATCCGAGCTGGCAAAATAGCCGTCCGCCGCGCTCCATTACAATAGAACCATGATCCTCAAGACGCGCCTCTTCACGCCCGGCCCAACGCCCCTGCTGCCTGCCGCACAGTTCGCCATGGCCGCAGCCGATGTTCACCATCGCACCGCAGAGTTCCGCGCCCTCTACAGCCGCGTTCTCGCGCAACTGAAGGACTTCGTCGGCACCACCAACGACGTCATCGTCCTCTCCAGTTCTGGCACCGGCGCAATGGAGGCCTCCGTCTCCAATCTCACCTCGCCCGGCGACCGCGTGCTCGTTCTCAGCGCCGGCAAGTTCGGCGAGCGTTGGGCCGGTCTCGCTAAGGCCTTCGGCTGCCAGGTCGATCTCGTCTCCGCGCCCTATGGCCAGACCTTCTCGCTCGATGCCGTCAAGGCCGCGCTGCGGCTCGAAACCCGCGCCGTCTTCATGCAGGCCACCGAGTCCTCCACCGGCGCGCGCCACTGCCTCGGCGGCGTCGCCAAGCTGCTAAAGGAGGCCAACTCCGAGGCCCTCCTCGTCGTCGACGCCATCACCGGCCTCGGCACCACCCACATCGACATGGACAAGCTCGGCATCGACGTCCTCATCGGCGGATCGCAGAAGGCCGTCATGATCCCTCCCGGCCTCAGCTACCTCGCCATCAGCCAGCGCGCCTGGGACCGCATGGAGTCCAGCTACAACCCGCGCTACTATTTCGATCTGCGCAAGGAGCGCAAGAACGCCAAGCTCGGCGAGAGCGCCTACACTCCCGCCATCGCGCTCATCGCCGCCCTCGGCGCGGCGTTGGACTACATCGCCCACCAGGCCGCCACGCCCGAGAACCCCGCCGGTGACCTCGTCGCCGGTCGCAAAAAGCTCATCGAGAACGCCGAGACCATCGCCGCCATGACCCGCGCCGCCGTCACCGCCCTCGGCATGAAGCTCTTCGCGCCGGATTGCCCCGCCGCCGCCGCCACCGCCGTCCTCGCTCCCGATGGCGTCGATTCCAGCGTCGTCGTCAAGGAGCTCAAATCGCGCTTCGGCGCCATCATCGCCAACGGCCAGGGAGAGATGAAGGGCAAAATCTTCCGCATCGCCCACCTCGGCTTCTTCGACTACCTCGACACCATCGCGCTCATCGGCGCGCTGGAGCAGGTCATCGCAAAGTCATTCCCCTCGCCCGCCTTCGCCTTCGGCAACGGCCTCATCGCCGCGCAGAAGGTCTTCGCCGAGCGCTCCCCCACCGCCGCCGCCGATGCCTGCTGCTGCGCGAAGAAGTAAGCCGGGGGCCGGGTGCCCTAGGTGCCTCGCATTTGGGCACCTGGGAGCACAGACCATGGCCGGGTGCCCCATCCATCGCGGCACTATCGCGATGGGTGGGATGCGTACCCATGAAGTCGTCATTCTGGCGCAGCCAGAATCTCCGTATTTGTCTTCGCCCTTGTCTGTTCATCGGTGGGAGCGTGAGGCTTCAGCCCCGCGGAACACTCCCTCTCGCAGTCCAACTTAATACGACGATTGCTCTCCCCGGATGTATAGTGGCTTGCACAGGGCCCCGTGTCGCACTCCGCTCAAGTTCGTCGCGGTTTTGTACGCATCAGCGCGCGCGTGCTGTGGGGAATGCCGCTTCTACGCGCAGCGGCTGTCTGGATCGCCCTCTTCGCCTGCGCGCCCCATGCCTTCGCCAGTCCTCCCGCCACCACCACCACGCTTGCCATCGCCTCGAACGGCAGCCCTGTCACCACACTCCTCCAGGGCAACCTGGTCACCCTCACCGCCGCGGTCACCTCCGGCAGCACTCCGCTCACCGTCGGCCAGGTTGAGTTCTGCGATGTTACCCCCTCCCCGGGCGTCCCCGCGCCGTACTGCACAGACATCCATCAGCTCGCTCTCGCGCAGTTGACCTCCGCTGGCACGGCCACGTTCCACTTCGTCCCTCCCTTGGGGAACCGTATCTACAAGGCAGTCTTCCTCGGCACCAACAACTACGCGTCCAGCGCGTCCAGCGTCTCGCCCCTCACCGTTACGCAGTCCAGCTACCAGTACCTCTCAGCCACAACGCTCACCTCCAGCGGCGCTCCCGGCAATTACACCCTCACTGCCACCGTCACCGGAGGCAGCGATCCCGCCGCGCCCTCCGGCACGGTCTCCTTCTTGGACACCGATAACGCAAACTATGTGCTGGGCACGGCAACATTGCAGCCACTCACCAGTGGGCTCACCTTCTCCAACTCCGCATATCTATCGGTAGGGGGGATTTTACAGGGTGAAATGTTGGTGGCGGACTTCAATGGCGATGGCAACCCCGATCTTGCCGTCCAGGCCTTTGCAGTCGGGTCCACTGGGACCGTCGCCATCCTCCTGGGCAATGGCGATGGCACCTTCACCCCGGCCCCGAACCCGTCCTTTCCAACGACGCACGCAATCTCCGTAACCAAGGTGGCAGACGTCAATGGGGATGGCAACGCCGATCTGGTGATGCTGGAAGTTATGACATCTGCTACAAATTCAAGTTATTGGGTGCAGATCGCGCTTGGCATGGGAGATGGAACATTCACCTTATTGCCGCCCCAGCTTTTAACCAACTCAATTTCTGAAGGCATAGAACCCGGCGCATTTACAGTTGGGGACTTCAATGGCGACGGTAAAACCGATCTGGTCCTCGAATATGGAGCGAACCCGCTCCTGCCATCCTATGAACTGTGGTTTTTCCCTGGCAACGGAGATGGGACCTTTGGGTCGCCTACCGTGGCCTACCAGAATCCGAGTTCCATCGTATGCATGAGTATAGCGGTGGCTGACTTCAATGGCGACGGCATCCTGGACCTGGCCTGTCCGAACCAAGAGATCATCCCTCCCAACGGCAACACTAACCCACCCCCAGGCAATCTCTCTGTGCTGCTGGGAAACGGGGACGGCACGTTCCGCTTCGGGTCGAACGTATCGATAGGTGCTGGTCCATCGAATGTCGTCGTGGCCGACTTCAACGGCGATGGCAAGGCAGACATAGCCACGGCGTCGTTTTTTTCCGCAGTTCCCAATTACTATATCTCTACCGTCTCTGTCGCGATGGGAAATGGAGATGGGACCTTTTCCCCCTCCACCCCCCTTCCGGTTTCGGTCAATGATCAGATTGCTCCGATCTTTGTTGTGACGGGGGATTTCAATGGAGACGGCGCTCCGGATCTAGCGGTCATATATGGGACCGAGGGCGCAGCCCCCTCCACGAAGCTCGTTACCGTCTATCTCGGCAATGGAGACGGCACCTTCTCGGCAAACGACGTCATGCTTAGTTCTTTCATAGCTGGCTTCTATGATAATGCGGTCAGCGACTTCAACGGAGATGGCAGGTGGGACCTTGCGTTGGTGCGACTCGTTGGCGCCCCGGGCTCCCAGATAGGTGTGTTTCTGTCGGAACCTGCCTCGGCCACTGCAACTGTGAACAACATCTCCCCCGTCGGCACCGGGATCCATCTGGTCGACGCCAGCTATCCCGGCTTTGGGACTGTTTTAAGCCCCAGCCTCTCCAACACCGTCGGTCTCGAGGCCGAGCCGGTGCCAACCACGCTCACCCTGATTGCAGCCCCCACTAGCGTCCTCTATCAGCAGCCATTCACCCTTGTTGCAACACTCAGTCCAACCACTGCGCAGAACCACACCCCCACTGGAACAGTCACCTTCAATAACGGCAGCGTCAGCCTCGGAACGGTCCCTCTCGTAAACAACGCAGCCACGCTGACTGTATCCGCCGTGCTGCCCGCCGGCGCCTATAACCTGACGGCGAATTACTCCGGCGATACCAACTTCGCCGCCAGCACCGCCTCGCTGCAATACGTAGTCTCGGCGTCGCCTCCGCCCATCACCTTCACCGTCCCCAACAAAACCTACGGCGCCCCGCCGTTCACCGTCTCGGCCACGTCGAACTCCCCGGGCGCCTTCACCTACTCGGTCCTCATCGGCCCCGCAACCATCGCCGGCTCCACGGTCACGCTCACCGGAGCGGGCACCGTCGTTCTCCAGGCCAGCCAGGCAGCTAGTGGCACCTACGCCGCCTCAACCCAGAACGCGGCCTTTACGGTTGCGAAGGAGGCGCAGACCATCGCCTTCGCGGCCCCGGCGTCCCCCGTCAGCGTGGGTGCTGCCCCTGTCGCGCTCTCCGCCACCGCCAGCTCCGGCCTGCCCGTCACACTCAGCGTCCTCTCCGGCCCGGCTACGATCGCGGGCAGTACGCTCACCTTCACGGGCGTCGGGACCGTGGTCGTCGCGGCGGACCAGGCGGGAAACCAGAACATCCTCGCCGCTCCCCAGGTCACCCACACCATCGTCGTCAACAAGGGTCTTCCCGTGGTCACCCTGGCCGCATCTCTCAACCCTGTATTTCTTCAGAATCCCGTCACCCTTAGCGCAACCGTCTCGTATTCCGCGGCCACGCCAACCGGCTCGGTCGTCTTCTCCAACGGGACCGCCGTCATCGGCCAGTCACCTCTCAGCTCCGGCCTCGCCAGCATCACCCTCTCCACGCTCCCGCTGGGCGCGAACTCCATCACCGCCGCCTACAGTGGCGACGGCAGTTACAACCCCGTTACCAGCTCGGCGCTCAATGAAGCCGTGCAGGACTTCACCCTCACCGTCACCGGCAGCCCGACGCAGACAATCCAGTATGGGGCTGCCGCAAACTACACCCTGGCCGTTGCCCCAATCGACGGCCCTACCATCCCCTCCGCCATTGGCTTTGCCGTCTCCGGCGCTCCAACCGGGTCGACAATCACCTTTGCTCCGGCGACCCTCCCTGCCGGTAGCCCCGCGTCCAACCTCACCCTCACCATTCAGGTCCCCAGCGTCATCGCCGCCACGCAACACCGTCTGCGCTCGCCCGCCCGAACGCTGGCCGCACTCGCGCTCATTGGTCTCGTGCTTCCCTTCCGGCGACGATTGAAACTGCGCGGCAAATTCGCGGGCTGGATTCGTTGCATCCTGCTTCTTCTGGCCGGCATCAGCGCCTCGGCAACACTCACTGGCTGCGGCCCCAGCATCATCATCTCCAGAGTTGAGAGCTTTGCCGTCACTGTGACCGCAACCTCTGGTGCACTTTCCCACGCCACCGCCGCAACCTTAACCGTGCAATAACAAGGCAAAATCGCGTGTCAAGCCCCTCGGCCCCGAAAAATCCCCCTAACCCACACCGCACCAACCACTTCCCTCTGAAAAATAGTTGGCATAGTAGTTATGCTCCAGCGCGTATCATTAAATCAGGGGGAAATATGCGCGCAGCAATCCATCCCAGCCAAGTCGGGACTGCAAGCTCCAAATCAGAGATCAAGCCGGGAGCATCTATCTTGTTTTGAAGACTTTAGCTATAACCCATTTGTTTAGACGACTTTATAATTGCGCATGGTCGCTAAACCACTGATTCCGCATCGCTTATGCACAAGTTCAATATCTAGACGACTTTGCCTCGAAGCGAATGAAAACAAAATACTTACACCAAAATGTACTCACCGGGGGGGAGGGGGGGGTAAAGAACATATAGCGAACAATTGAAGAATGAATCACGAACAACTCCTTCGTTTTCCCTGAACCGTTCATCCGGTCCTCACCTCACATCCGCGGCAGCCAGTTACACTAAATCTATGAAGATCGTTCTCGCCGAAAAAGTCTCGCCCGCAACCCTCGCCGTCCTCAAGGAAGAGCCCGGTTGGAACGTCGTCACCGCCGATGCAATCGCCAAGCTCGGCCCCGGTGGTCTCGAAGCTGAACTCGCCGACGCCGACGCGCTGGTCGTTCGCTCCGCCGTGCAGGTGGACGCCAAGATGCTGCAGTCCGCTCCCAAACTGCGCGCCATCGGCCGCGCTGGAGTCGGCGTCGACAACATCGACATCGATGCCGCCACCCACTCCGGCATCGTCGTCATGAACACGCCCGGCGCCAATGCAGTCGCGGTCGCCGAACTCGCGCTTGGCCTCATGATCTCCATGGCGCGCAGCATCCCCCGCGCCAACTCCTCCATGCACGCCGCCAAGTGGGAGAAAAAATCCCTGCAAGGCTCCGAGCTGCGCGGCAAAACCCTTGGCATCGTCGGCCTCGGCCGCATCGGCCTCGAAGTCGCCCGCCGCGCGCGCAGCTTCGGGATGGAGCTGATCGGCTACGACCCCTTCATCGCTCCGGTCGTCGCGCGCGAGAACCAGGTCGCGCTCGTCCCGCTCGATGAGCTCTTCAAGCAGTCCGACTACCTCACCCTGCACGTCGGCCTCACCTCCCAGACCGAGGGCATGATCAACGAATCGTCGATCAAACGGATGAAGCCCGGCGTCCGCATCGTCAACTGCGCGCGCGGCGAGCTCATCGTCGACGAGGCGCTCGCCGAGGCCATCCGCTCCGGCCACGTCGCCGGCGCCGCGCTCGATGTCTTCCGCAAGGAGCCGCTCAAGGACTCAGCCTACTTCGGCCTCGACAACGTCCTCCTCTCGCCCCACGTCGCCGGATCCACCGACGAGGCGCAGGAGGCCATCGGCATCCAGCTCGCCAAGCAAGTGCGCGACTACCTCAAGCTGGGCGTCGTGCAGTGCGCCGTCAACCTGCCATCGCTTTCGCACGAGGAGTATGTCGAGATCGCGCCCTACATCGACATGGCCGAGCGGCTTGGCCTCTTCCTCTCCCACGCCACGCCGGGTAATCTGGAGAGCATCCAGATCACCTATGCCGGGCGCCTCGCCCAGGGCAAGACCGAACTCATCCGCAACGCCGCCCTCTGCGGCATCCTCGCCAACACCGAGGGCGACTCCGAGCAGGGCACAAATGCCAACCGCATTAACGCCGCGGCCCTGGCCGAAGAGCGCGGAATCCGCATCCAGGAGGAGAAAAAAGAAGAGACCAACGGCGGCGCGGGAAGCACGCTGAAGCTGGTGCTGCACTCCTCGGACGGCGATGCCAGCGCGTCGGCAACCGTGCTGCACGGCAACTCGCCGCGCCTGCTCTCCTACGACGGCATCGACATCGAAGCAGCACTGCAAGGGACCCTGCTGGTCTTCCGCAACCACGACGTTCCCGGGGTCATCGGACGCATCGGGACCATCCTGGGCGAGCATTCGCTGAACATCGCGAACTTCGCCCTCGGCCGCTCCGTCCGCTCGCAACGCATCCCCCAGGGACAGGCGTTGGCTTTGGTGCAGATCGATGTCGAGAGCCCAGGCGACGCCAACACCGCCATCGCAGCGCTGCGCAAGGTCGAGGCCATCGTCAGCGTCCGCCTCGTCGATCTGGGAAAACTGTAAGCCGGCCGTATATGTAATTCTGACTGTTACATATTATCCCGGTTTGCAGAAAATGAAACACGATTTGTTGCATATTGCCATAATTTGTAACATCTATTGTTTCAATAGCTGATTATCTGCTTGCTTCAGTGCAATTGCCGCAAAGGAACTAGACATGCCGCTCTACGAGTACAAATGCAAGCAGTGCAAAAAGCACACGGAAAAGATCCAGAAGTTCTCCGACCCCGAGATCACTGAGTGCCCGCACTGCAAAGGCCCGCTGGAACGCGTCATCTCCGCGGCGGCCATCTCCTTCAAAGGCGGCGGATGGTTCAAGGACGGCTACAGCCACGCCAAGCCAAAGTCCTCCAGCAAAAGCGAGAGCAAAACCAAGAGCGACTCCGGCGCATCGCCCACCGAAGCCTCCGCTTCCTCCAGCAAAGACGCGGCGCCTGCCCCAGCCTCCAGAGCACCGGGCACGACATCGGCACCCGCCCCAGCCGCGCCTGCGGGAACGGAGTCGCGCAATCTCCGATGAAGTTGACGGCGCCGTACGAACGCCGGATCATACAAGGCACGGTCTAGCATTAGACGTTTCTTGGCGGGAGAAGAACACAAGTCAATCCGCCTGTGATTCCGGGGTGAGGGTGGAAAGGCAACAACGGCGCGGTCGCGTCACGCACCCAACGTCCTCACTCGGCATTCCGGCTGCGCCGGTGCGCTGCAAAATCCACCACAACCGTCCACAGTTATCTGGACAGTTGTGGACAGCCCTGCTAAAACAAGGACAGCAATTGAAGTGCCGACTCACAAGGAACCAGTCGAATCGTCCCGGCACCAGAGCGCGGGCTCACAGGCGCATACGGTGCTGCGCGGGGGTGTGTATCGCGCTCGCGGCGCTGGCGTGTGCGGGAACAGGCAGGCCGGCGCGGGCGCAGGAGAATGCATCCCTTCCCGTGGCTCCCAGCGCGCTTCGTGCCGCCCTGTCGTCAAAATCCCTGGATCGCGCGGCGGGCCAGCCGCTCGCCGATCGCGCCTTCATCCATCCCATCTTCGCCGGCCAGGCGGGGGAAACTTCGGGGCTTCGCTTCCCTGTGGAGCAGGCCACGCCGGGCGCTCTGCCGCTCTCGCTCAACGACGCCATCGGCCGCGGACTGAAGCACAACCTGCAGGTGCTGCTGGCCGCCCAGAGCGAGCAGTCTGTTCGCGGCCAGGTCCTCGGCGTCTACTTTGCGCTGCTTCCCAACATGCGGGCCACCGCCTATACCAACGCGCTCGAACTCAACCTGGCCGCCATGGGATTCAAGCCCTCGTCGCTGGCGGCCTTTGGCTTCGCGCCCGGAACCGTCAAGGAGATCGTGAAGGTGGACACCACCAGCGCGCAGTTCAGCGCCGACCAGGTGCTGTTCAACCTGACCGACTTCTATCTTTACCAGGCGGCAAAGAAGGCCTCCAACGTCGTCGCCAGCAACACGCTCAATGTGCGCGGAGGCGTGGTCGATGCGGTCGGAACGGAGTATCTGGCCGCGCTGGCCGACCAGGCGCAGATCGCCAACGCCCAGGCCCTGTTGACCGCCGATGAAGAGGTGCTGCGCCAGGCCACGCTCGCGCACGACGCCGGCGTCGGCACCAATCTCGACGTGTTGCGCGCCCGCGTGCAGTTGCAGTCGGAGCAGCAGGCGCTGGTGCGCGCCCAGAACACATTCGCCAAGGACAAGATCGCGCTCAACCGGCAGATTGGCCTGCCCGCCGAACAGGAACTCTCGCTCACTGACGCGGTTCCCTACGCCGAGTTGGCCGGGATGCCGCTCGACCAGGCACGAGCGCTGGCCTATGAGCGGCGCAAGGACCTGCTCGCCCTCACCGCGCAGCTCGAAGTCGCCCAGCGCGCGCAGAAGGCGGTGAAGTTCGAACGCCTTCCATCGCTCTCCTTCAACAGCGACTACGGCGTGCTGGGCGTGACCCACGGCAACTACCACGGCGTCTTTACCGCCCAGGGAACGCTGAAGATTCCCATCTTCGAGGAGGGGCGTTTTCGCGGCGAGAGCCAGGTGGCCGCCGCCCAGCAGATCTCCCTCCAGCGCCAGATCGAGTCGCTCAAGGTCACCATCGACGCCCAGATCCGCGCCAGCCGCATGGACGTCGAGTCCTCCGCCGCGCTGGTCAAAGTGGCACGCAGCAACGTCGATCTCGCCGCCCAGGCGCTCTCCGACACGCGCGACCGCTTCCGTGCCGGCGTCGCCGACAACCTCCCCGTCGTCGAGGCGCAGGCAGCCCTCGCCGCCGCCCAAAGCCGCCTCATCGCCTCAGAGTTTCTCTTCAACCAGGCCAAGCTCACGCTGGCCCGCAACACCGGCGTCGTCGAATCCCAGTACAACCAATACCTGGGGCGATAGCGCCAGTAAGTCCTATACAAGCTGCTGGATACTATTTGTTTTGCGGTTGTGTGCGGTTTCTCCCATGCCTGTGCCGTCTACAATGTGAAAACAAAGGCGTATATGGCTGAGTGCAGGGCTGGGCTGGCGGAGGCAGAAACGGAGATCAGCGCGGGTAGCGCGTTTCTCTCGCGCGACTTCCGCCTCTATCAGACCGCGCGCCTGCTGGTCATCCTGGGCGCGGAGGCGCAGGCCGTCGCCGTCGCATGGCAGGTCTACCAGATCACTCACTCCGCACTCGACCTCGGCCTCACCGGCCTCGCGCTCTACGCTCCGGTCATCCTCTTCATGCTTGCCGCCGGTCATGTCGCCGACCGCTACGACCGCCGCGCCATCATCCTCGTCTGCTACGCCGCTCAAGCCTGCTGTACCCTCGCGCTCATGCGCTTTGCCCTGCATCCCAACGGTCGCATCTGGCCCATCTACGCGGTACTCTTCGGCGTGGGCACGGGCCGCGCCTTCAGCAGCCCGGCCTCCTCGGCTTTTCTGCCCAGCCTGATTCCCAAGCACCACTTCGTCAACGCGGTCACCTGGGGAGCCATCGTCTTCCAGATCGCCAACATCGCCGGCCCGTCGGTGGGCGGCCTGCTCTTCACCCTGCGCCTCGCCGGGCTGCTCTCGCTCTGGAACGGCGCGGCCGTCGTCTACGCCTTCAGCCTGGTCACGCTCCTGGCTTTCCTCGTGCTGGTGGGGATGATGCGCACCCGCCCGTTGCGCGTGGTCAAAAACGCCTTCAACCTGGAGACCATGCTCGCCGGATTCCGCTATGTCGTGCGCGCCAAACTCCTGCTCGGCTCCATCTCGCTCGACCTCTTCGCCGTCCTGCTGGGCGGAGCCACGGCGCTGATGCCCATCTTTGCCACCGACATTCTGCACGGAGGTCCGCGCGCCCTGGGTCTGCTGCGCGCCATGCCCGCCTTGGGCGCGCTGGTCGTATCGCTGGTGATGACGGTGCGCCCGGTTCAGCGCAATGCGGGCAAGCGGATGCTCTTCTGCGTCGGCGTTTATGGCGCGGCAACCGTCATCTTCGGCCTCTCCCACATCATCTGGGTCAGCCTGCTCGCCCTGGTGCTCGTCGGCGCAAGCGACATGGTCAGCGTGGTCATCCGTGCCAGCATCCTGCAACTGGCCACGCCGCCCGGGATGCGCGGACGCGTCAGCGCCGTCAACGGCCTCTTCATCGGCGCCTCCAACGAGCTTGGTGGCTTCGAGAGCGGACTCACCGCCTCGTGGTGGGGCGCAGTCCCCGCCGTGGTTGTGGGCGGAATTGGCTCGCTCATCGTCACCCTACTGGCAAGCACCCTCTTCCCCTCCATCCGCCAGGCCGATGAACTCACCGCCGAGTCGCTGATGCAGACCAACCTGCAACAAAGCTCCGCCGAGCCGCCGGATTAAAGAAGGTTGCTGGTTGTTGGTTGGTCGTTGCAGCCTATAGCCGTAAGAAATTAACTGGATCAGTCCACGTTTTGATAGGGCGGGACTTCAGTCCCGCCGCAACTGCCGTATCATCGATACGGGCTATAGGTGAAACTGCTCTACAGGTTCAGCTTTTTGAAGATGCGTTCGGGAATGTGGCAGACGATGAACATGATGGGCAGGAAGATCGCGGGGACATAGAGCGTGTCCACGCGCTTGTCGATCGCCTTAACAATCGCCGCGGCCACCTTGTGTGCGTCGGCCTTGCGGATGTTCATGTGGGCCGTCATCGCGGTATTCACTGGGCCCGGCTTGATCGTCATCACGGTCACGCCTTCGCGGTCGATGCGGTTGCGCAGCCCGGAGAGGAACGCGGTCAGCCCTGCCTTCGACGAGGCGTAGATGTAGTTCGATTTGCGCCCGCGTTCGCCCGCCACCGACGACAGCACCGCGATCGTGCCCGAGTGGCGCTGCACACAGTAGTTGGCCAGCCACGTCAGAAGCGAGACCGGCGCGATGAAGTTGGTGTAGATGATCTGCGCCGCGTGCTGGAACTCCTGCTCGCCGCGCGCCTGGTCGCCCAGAATGCCGTGCGCCAGGAAGGCGATGTCCATGCCGGTCAGCGAGTTCACCGCGTGCGTCAGCAACTCGGCGTGTTTTTCCGTGTCGTCCAGCTCGGCGACGGCGGCGCCGACGTACGACGCGCCGCGCAGCTTCAGGTCAGCCGCTACCGCGGCCAACTTCTCCGCGTTGCGCGCGACCAGAAAGAACTGCGCGCCCTGGGCCGCCCAGATGCGGCAGGTGGCCTCGGCGATGCCCGAGGTCGCGCCCAGCACCAGAATTTTCTTCGCAACCACTGCTTCGGAGATTGTGGCAAGCGCTGCATCCATAGGCCGCGTAACAAGTGTGCTCATCGAGTCATTCTCCTCCCGTGACGCGCTCCCAGAAGCTGGAGTTCAACATTGGGTCGCGGAACTGCGCAAACCGCTGCCACTGCGGGTAGAAGGCCTGGAACTGAGCGGGAGTCATGGCCGCGTCCTTGGCGGCATACAGCCGTCCGCCGAACTCCCGCGTCATGTCGCCCAGCCGCTGGAGCAGCGGAAAGGTCAGATCGGGTTTGATGGGAAAGTCCAACGCCAGCATGATGCCGGCCTGGGGAAAGCTCATCATCCCCAGCGAAGGGACCTCGCCGAAGGCCTTCAGCACCGCCAGGAAGCTGGCCAGCCCGGACTTGGCGATCTCGCGCAGAATAGCAATCGTCCCCTCCTTGGCGTGCTCCCACGGAATGGCGTACTGGAACTGCACCAGCCCGCGGCTGCCGTACATCCGGTTCCAGTGCAGCACTGCGTCCAGCGGATAGAAGAACGGCTCGTAGTCCAGCACCGTCTTCACATGCGGCTTCATCTGCTTGTGGAAGAAGACGGAGTTGAAGAGGCTCACCGTGGTATGGTTCAGAGCGAAGCTCGGCAGGTCGAAGGGGAAGACCAGCCTGGGCTCAGGCGATGGCTTCAGCTCGTCCGGCGCCCTGGAGTGCTCGCCCAGCATGAAGATGCCGCGCGCGAAGTTCCTGCCCGTGGAGGCGCAATCCACCCAGCTCACGGTGTATTCGACGTTCTGGTACTGCCGCTTGAGGCCGAGGAACTCGTCGATGCCGTGGAACTGGATTCCCTCGTAGTCGATCTTGCGCGAGACGATGGGCCGCAGCTTCAACTGCGCCCATGTGATGACACCGGTCAGCCCCATCCCGCCGATCGTCGCGGCGTACCAGTCTGGGTTCTCGGTGGGTGAGCAGAGCCTTCGGCTGCCGTCCGAGCGCACCAGCTCGAAGCTGGGAACGTGGTTGCCGAACGATCCGGCGGCCTCGTGGTTCTTGCCGTGGATGTCGTTGGCGATTGCGCCGCCGAGGGTTACATACTTCGTTCCCGGCGTTACCGGCAGAAAGAATCCGCGCGGCACGGCGAAGTCGAGTATTTTTGCCAGCGACACTCCCGCCTCTGCGGTCAGGATCCCGGTCGCGGGGTCGAAGCCGAGCAGGCGATTCATCCCCGTGGTCTGCAGCAGATTGCCGTCCTTCAGCAGGCACACGTCGCCGTAGCTGCGGCCCAGTCCCACCGGCAATGCGCTGCCGCGCAGCCCAGCCATCACACCGGGAAAGTCGCTCTGCCAGTTCAGGGGGACGAGTTTCGCGTCGTACTTGGGATACCGTCCCCACGACTCGAACGCGGGAGGCGCGGTCTTTGCTGGTTGCGGATCCGCTACAGAGTGAGGCATGACTGTAGGATACAACCTGCTTGGAGGAAGCAGCCCGGAAGCTCATCGGGAATCAACGACAAAAGGCGGAATACTGTGTCAAAAAGACACGCCCGGATGGCCGTGTTCGTTTGCCATTCTCCGAACGAAACGTCAGACCGTGTATTCAATGCCGTTCAACCAGTTTTCAATAGTGCGTGTGGTTGGCGATAAGTTTGCGGCACTCGGCATCGCATTTCTTTGGGTGCGGAACGACGTTGGCGTTGCCGTAGACGCGCAGCGTCTGCGTACCGCCCGCGCCAGGGCCGCCGCCCCCGCCCTCCAGCGTGATCACCTGGTCGGCTCCGGTGTGGTCGAAGTCGAACATGTGGTAGGCCTCGCCCTTGAAGAACAGCGTGCCGTTGCCATCGGGTTCGAGCTTGAAGCGGAACCAGAAGTAGGTGCGCTTTCCGGTGCCGTACCAGTCGCCGCGCACGAAGTTGGGGTTGCCGTTCAGCGGATGGGCGGGCCAGCGCTCAAGCAGCCTGCCGCGATTGTCGAACCAGTAAAGCTGCGCGGCCAGCCCGCCGTTAATGGCGATCTGGTCGGCGGGGCCCTGTTGCCTCCCGAAGCCCGGCTGCGGGCCTGCTCCTGCGCCTGCCGCCGCGCCCGCGGGGCGCGCACCGGGTTGGAAGCCGGCGGGACGCGGGGTTGGCGCGCCGTAAGTTCGCCCGTTGGCCACAGCCTGCGGCGTGGCCGAGTTGGCCAGGATGTAGCCGGCGGTGATCTGCTGCGTGTGGTCCGACTGGTTCTGCCACAGGATGGCGCCGGTCTGCGCGTTGTACTCCATCGTTCCCGCATCGCTCTGCCCGACGACCAGCTCCGGCTTGCCGTCGCCGTTCATGTCGAAGAACTCCAGCGCGTCCATGTGGTCGTGGTTGTCCTCGAAGTACTTGGCGTCGTTCCACACCTCGTGGCCCTCGGCGTCCAGGCACAGATGGCTGATGGTGACCTCGTCGATGCCGTCGCCGTTGATGTCATACGGATAGATGTAGTGGCCGAAGTAGTCCTTCGCGCGGTGCTCGGCGTGCTGCCAGAGCTGGTTGAGATCTTTGTCGTAGGCTGTCAGCGTGATCAACCCGCCGGTGTCCGAGAGCACAAGCAGCGTGTCCGGCCCGTCCGAGTCCTTATGGAACTTCGCCACCGCCATGCGGTAGTTGTTGTCCACATGCGGCAACGGCTGCGAGGGCCACGGCACCTTCTTTATGATGTCGCCGGTGCGCCCATCGGCCAGCACCAGCCACTCCTTGCCGTCGATCTCGCGCCAGTGCGCCAGTTCGTCGCGCCCCGTGTGATGGAAGTCCCACAGAACTCCCGCCGCTTCGTTGCCGCGCGGGTCGTCGCGCGAGGTAGGCGGCGCATCCCAGCGCCACAGTTCGTGGCCATCGTTGGCATACATGATGGTGGAGTAGTTATTCAGGATATCCAGGATCGCGTATTTTCCAGAACCATCGACATCACCGAATTTGACGATGTTGGACGGCGCAATCGTGTACTCGTGCAGCAGCTTGACCTCGGGCGGAAGCTCCAACGCCTTCAGGTCGTCTTCCTTGAAGCCCGCGTTCCTGGTTAGCACCAGCACGTTGAGCGATGGCCGCGGATGGATCGATGTAAGCCGCACCTCGATCTCGCCTCCGCCCTTCAGCGTGTAGTCGCCGCCACGCTGCCACGCCAGCTTTCCCTGGCCGTAGGTGCCGGAGTCTTCCTTGCCGTCGATCTTGACGTGGAAGGAGCTTGTAGGCGTGCCGATGCTGCGCACAAAGAGGTGATAGACGCCGGATTCCCGGACTGGGATCTTCGCCGCAATGTCGTCGGCAACTCCCAGGTTGATGGTGTTGTTGTTGAAGAACCATGTGCCGGCGGGGAAGCGCCCGTCGTTCGAATCGCCATCGGGAATGTTGAGGTAGAAGTCCGACGCGGGGACAACGATGGTGCCGGGAGGCTGGTGCGCAGCGTCGTGGTGGTGCAGCACAAGCGGCTTCTGCGCGAAAACCATCGCGCCCGGCAAGGCGAGCAGTAGTGCCACGGAGGAGAGCGAAAGACGTTTCATGGGCGGGCCTCGCTGGAGAGCGCAAACACTGGAGTAATGTCGATGGGAATGTCGCGAGTGGATTCGAGCGCACGGGTCAGAGACGGCGGCATTACGTCGTATCTGGCGAACCACGCCTCGACGCCGGCGCGGTCTCCCTTCGCCTCGAAGAGCAGAAGTTGCTTGTCCAGCGCCGCAATCGCCGCGGGCATCGCCGCGTAGTCGATGGCGAACCTGCCGTTGGCCCCCTGCGAGATCGCCTTCTGCTCCAGCAGGACGTTGAACTCCATCAACTCCGCGCGGCCGTGCGCCTCCGCCGTGCCGAAGCGCAGCGTGCGAAAGATTCCCGCGACGTACGACGCGTAGATTCCGTTCAGATCGGCGGCAGGAATGAGTTTTTGATCGACCAGCCACTTGGCCAGGTAGATTCCCGTCACGTCGGCCTTGGCCTCTTCCAACCCGCTGTACGCCGGCCCGATCGCCTCGTTGATCGCAACCTGTTTGCCGTCGATCTGCGCGAAGGCGGGACCGAGGCCGTGCGAGATTTCGTGCAGAATTACGCCGGTCAGATAACCCTCGCCGCTCACGTCCTTGGTCTGCTCCGCCGACAGCATCTTGCCCGCGATGGGCAGGACCACGTTGTTCACGCGCGCGTCCATGAAGTTCTTGAAGAAGATCTTCTTCGATCCCTTCTCCGCGTGGATGCGCGGGTCGTTGGGCAGATTGTCCGCCACGGCCTGGTAGCCGTAGTGCAGATCGCCCGCGCGCAGCGGCGCATCGGCCACCTCCATCGGCGTCGCAAAGCCCTCCTTCGAGGGCCTGGCGCCAGAATCCGCAGGAACCGGCAACGCCTGCTGCATCGCCGCCTCCTGCTTGCGATAGAGGTCGAGCTTGCGGCTCTCCGCCTCGTTGCGAATCAGGATCGCGCCTCCGTAGGAGGTCTTCACGCCAAGCACGCCGTCGAGATAGGTCTCATACGGCGCAAAGATCAGATCGATCTTCGGACTCTTCAGGTCGAGCCATGCCACATCGCTGGCGTAGAAATCGTCGGTCAGCAGGGCCTCGGCGCGCAGATTCAGATAATGGGCAAAGGCTGCGTCGTCGCTCAACTTCGCCGCCGCGCGCAGGTCGGCAGCCATCGGCCGCAGCCATTGAGCGTAGGCCTCGTGATAAGGATAGGTATAAAGATGGTCGGCAACGCTTGCCACCGGCTGGCTCAAAGCAGGCGCAAGGTCAAGCGGCGCCGAGCGCACCACCGTCCACGGATTGTACAGAGCGGCCTTCTGCTCCGGATGCGCCGCGGCGTATCTCTCAATCACAGCGCTGGTGGTCCCGAAGGGATACATCTCGTGTCCCGGCACCAGCGGCTCTTCGCCGAGGATGGGCGAGTTCCGGTCGGCCAGGTCCCAGCGGCTGCCGTTGATTGCGAAGAGCCGCTCCATCACCGGGTTCACCGTCACATGGTAGACGGCCCATCCGCCCAGGTCGCTCTGATGCCAGTAGAGCGTGTCCATCAAGTGACACGCATCGGCGAGCTTGGCGATCATCTGCTGCTGGCGCGCGGTAAGCCCGGCCCGCGCGTAGGGCATTGCTACCGGCTTCCAGCGGGCCACGCGCTCGGCCTCATTGTGCACCGGCCGCCCGCCGCTGTTTCGTTCAGCCGCGAACTGGTCTACAGGCCGAGCCGCCCCCTGAGCAGAACCCGCAATTGAGCTCGCGGCAGGACGCTGCGCAGATCGAGCGGCGGAACTTGGAGCGGCGACTGGCGCCGGGTTTGCAACGGCAGGCCCTGAGGCCTGTGCCAGCGCTCCCACCGGAAGCAGAAGCGCGAAAGAGAGGAATAGACCAACCGAACCGGATCGCACCACAGAGTGACCTCACTAGGACGCACACTACTATCTCACCGCAAAACGTCTCCGCACAAGCGCCGGCTGCAACGGTTGAGGGATATAGGTTGGAGACGGGCAGACCCTCCAAAAGGACTCCGCAACTGGAAGTGCGGCGTCGATGCTGTCGCCCGCGATCAATGGCGCTCACCTGGCAATCCCGGCTCTGGCGGCGTCAGGTGGCCGAAGAAACCGGCCACATCTTCGGCAGCGCCGGAAACTGGACGCCGAGTTCCTGCGGGATGATGGGGCGAAGCGGCTTGTCCAGGCTTGAGGCGTCGTAGTTCGCGTAGGACTCCAGCAGCATTCCATAGTAGAGCGCAGTGAATCCCCAGAAGCGGGTCTGCCCCAGGCCGTCGCCGCTCTCGGCGTTGTAGTACTCGCGCAGCACGGGGTTCTTGAGCACGGCCATCGTGAAGAGTCGCCGCGCCAGTTCGCGCGCCTCGGTGTGGTAGCCGTAGGCTTGCAGGCCCTGAAAGATCATGTAATTGGTGGGCGCCCATGTGGACCCGCGCCAGTTGCACTCGTGGTAGGAGCCCTGGTAGTAGTCGGGCTCGGTTTTGGCGTAGCTGGCGACAGGGTAGGTGAGCCAGAACTCCGCCGGGTTGAGCAGATGCTCGCGGACCATGCGCCGGGCGCGCTCCGGCGTGGCCGCGCCGGCAAAGAGCGGAGTAAAGTTGGTGGCCGATTTGACGGTCACGCGCTGGCCGGTCTTCTCGTTGCGGTCGAAGTACATGCCCTGCGTCTCGTCCCAGAAGACCGCGTTGATGAGCTTCACGACCTCGTCGCCATGCCGGTTGAAGGCCGCTGCGTCCGCCTTGTTGCCCAGCGCCGTGGCAATGACGGCCATGGCGCGCAGCTCGCGGACGAGGTAGCTGGCCAGATCGACGCCTTCCACCGTAAACGAGCCGAGCGCGCCCGCGCGAGACCACTGGTTGTCGGTTCCGGCGGCGTCGGCCGAGTTCCATACCGGCAGGCCATTGTGATCGGAGTCGTAGGAGAACCATTTAACGAGGTACTTGGTAAGCCGGTCATAGTAGTTGCCGCGCAGCCACTCGTAGTCGTCGTGGTTCTGCCTGGCGCCGAGAACGACAAGCTGGGCGAGGAAGGGCTTGAAATCCTGCCGGTCGCGCTGCTTGATCAGGCTGCGGTTTACATAGCCGTCCGGCTGTTCGCGGTTGAGGAACTCCCTCAGGTTGGTGAAGCAGAGCGGCCAGACGCCGAAGTAGGAGAGATAGAGGTTCTCGAAGTAGAGGTCCCAATCGTAGAACTCGTTGTAGGGATAGCCGGTGAGGAAGGTGCCTTCGACGCCGGGAATGTGGCGCAGGCCGCGCGCCACGAGGTCGTCGTTCACCGTGCGCAGGCGATGGTTGAGTTCGACCCATGCATCGGGTCCGATGTCGGCGTAGAGCGCCTTTGCAGCTTGCGTGGCGGGAGGCGCGACGGGGGCGAAATTGTCTGCCGTGGGTGTGTTGGAGATGGTTGTTGCAGCCGATTGCGCGAGGCCGAGCCGCTGGAGGGCCGCGAAGCCAGCCAGCGATGCGGACGCAGCGAGGACGGAACGCCGGGTAATAGTCATAGGATTTTCCTGTCTCAGATTTCTCTTCCCAGGTGTCGATGGCCCCAGTTCTGGCACCCGTGCGTGGAGAAGGTCCACAATAGAAAAGCTGCGTTAGAAAGTAACATTAATGGCTAGCCATGCGGAAGTCCGGGACCCCGAACGAGGGCCGCGCCGTGCTCCATTTACAATCGGCTCTGTGGACACCTCAACCATTGTCATTCTGGACTTCGGCTCACAGTACACCCAACTGATCGCGCGCCGCATCCGCGAGTTCAACGTCTTCTCCGTTGTCCTGCCCTGCACCGCGCCCATCGAGCAGGTTCGCGCACTGGCTCCGCTGGGGCTGGTCCTCTCGGGCGGCCCCAGTTCGGTCTACGATGCAGACGCGCCCGCCGCCGATCCCGCGCTGCTTGCGATGGGCGTACCCGTGCTCGGCATCTGCTACGGGCTGCACTTCATCGTGCATCACCTGGGCGGGCGGATCGAGCCTGCTCCCGCGCGCGAGTACGGCCACGCGCAGGTGGACGTGACCGCTGAGACGCAGCTCTTTCGCGGCCTGCCTGCGACGCTCGAGGTGTGGATGAGCCACGGCGACGAAGCGAAGGCGCTGCCCGCGGGCTTTATCCAGACCGCGAAGACCGCAAACGCGCTGGCCGGAATCGCCGACGAGGCGCGGCGCATCTGGGCCGTGCAGTTCCATCCCGAGGTGGTGCACACCCGGCAGGGAATGGAGCTGCTGCGCAACTTCGTGCTCGGCATCTGTGGTGCCAAAGCCGACTGGACGCCGGAACACTTCATCCACTCCACCGTGGAGCGCGTGCGCGCGCAGGTTGGCGACGGCCACGCCATCTGCGGACTGAGCGGCGGAGTGGATTCGTCGGTCGCGGCCGTCCTCGTCGCGCGGGCCATCGGCGACCGGCTGACCTGCATCTTCGTCAACAACGGCGTGCTGCGCAAGGACGAATTCGCGAAAGTCCAGAAGACCATGCGCGAGCAGCTTGGCCTGCGCGTGGTCGCAGTGGATGCCAGCCAGCGATTTCTTGCCCGGCTTGCCGGCGTCACCGAACCGGAGAAGAAACGCAAGGCGATCGGCGGCGAGTTCATCGCGGTCTTCGACGACGAGGCGAAAAAAATCCTTGCGTCGGAGAAGGGATCGACCGGCTCCGGCGGCGAGGAGATCGCATGGCTGGTGCAGGGCACGCTCTACCCTGACGTGATCGAGTCGTCCAGCGTCAAAGGGCCATCGCAGACCATCAAGAGCCACCACAACGTCGGCGGCCTGCCGGCGAATATGAAGCTCAAGCTGATCGAACCGCTGCGCGATCTCTTCAAGGATGAAGTGCGGCGCATCGGTCGCGACCTGGGAATGCCGGAAGAGATTCTGGAACGGCAACCGTTTCCTGGGCCGGGACTCGCGGTGCGCATCCTCGGCGAGGTGACCGCGGAGCGCGTCGCCCTGCTGCAGGAGGCCGACGCAATCGTGGTCGACGAGATCAAGGCCGCGGGACTGTATCGCAAAATCTGGCAGTCGTTCGCCGTGCTGCTGCCGGTCAAGACCGTCGGCGTGATGGGCGACCAGCGGACCTACGCCTACACCTGCTGCGTGCGCGCGGTGCACTCCGAGGACGGCATGACCGCCGATTGGGCGCCGCTGCCGTACGAGGTGCTGCGCGCCATCTCCAGCCGGATCGTCAGCGAGGTTCGCGGCATCAACCGCGTGGTGTACGACATCACCTCCAAGCCGCCCGGCACTATCGAGTGGGAGTAGGGTTCTGGGCGTCAAACCTGCTGGCAATGGAGCGTCCATTGCCCGGTCCGCATTCCTCCGAAATATTTCCCCTTGACACGCGTCATGGCTGGCATTCCAACATTCCACAATTAGCGTCGCACCAGCCGGCGGTGTAGCGGGCGTTCAAAGTCGTGACATCAGTCTCAATATCGGTTCAAAACAGCTTTTGATCGTCGAAGCGCTGCACACGGTCCGGTAGGACGCGCCTCCAGCTAGGGAATAAAGTAGAAGGGATTGGGCAGCTTAACCGAGAGCTCGGCTTGTGGATTTCCGTTCAGGTCGCTCATCTGGTCTCCCACATTGAGAATGATGTGATAGCCGGCAGCCACAATCTTTGCTCGCTCCCCGGACTTATGCTCAGCCATCTTTTGCGTCGGAGGATGCGGCCCGCGAAGAGCGAGCCCGGCCCAGCCGTGATAGCCTGCCGCCTTTAGGTTCTCGGCTGTCACAGCTTCTTGCGACTGCGGCCGCCCGGTGATAAAGAAGACCGAGACCCCGTGTTTTACCGCCTCGTTATAGAGACGAAGGGTTCCTTCGATCGCTGGCGCCCGCTTCTTATCCACCCAGTCATTCCAGTCCTTTTCGATGTAGCCAAAGTCGTCCTGGACCTCCTCGTCCCAATTGGAAAGTGAGGTCTCATCGATATCCAGAACCAGTGCCAGCTTCTCCCCTTGTTTCGCCTTTGCCGCCCTTCGTTGCAGGTAAGCAATCGCCAAATCGCTTTGACGATTCACTTCCGGCGTGTAACACCCGTGGATATTCTGGCAGTCGTGGTACGCGATCAGACGCGTTTTGAGTTGCCCAAGATTGGGGGTTGGCTCTTGAGGAATAAGCAGGCTGGAGCGCGGCGCTGGCTGTGCGGTCAGCAACACCGAAGACAAAACGACCGCGGTTAGAGTCAACAGCCGTCGGCATCGTCGCATAGGGTCCTCCAGGCAGTAGATGGCCAAGTTTACCGCAGCCAGGCCCGCATCGCATCGTCATCAACCACAGGCCATTCCTTGACAATCGATGCCGCACGATATTAACTACCGTTGTTGGTTGTGGTGAGGGAGTTCACCCTTAACCGCCGTCCTGCCGCACAGGCTGGATGGATGATGACTCCTGACAGGGAACCCTGTCGCGGAGTCATGTCCCGGCCCGTTCCCTGAATGACAAATTGGGAGTTCACGTTCATGGGGAACACTTGGGCTTTGTCTGCGCTATGGCTGGGGTTGGCGCTGGTTGCGACGCTGCTGGCGATCTGGTTCAGAATCTCAACTGCACTCTCTGAGATCGTGGTGGGCACGGTGGCCCAACTTGTGCTCGTCGCGTTTCTGGCCCATAGCGGGCTGCTCGGCAACACCCAGTGGATCACATTTCTGGCCGGCACCGGGGCCATCGTCCTCACCTTTCTCGCTGGTGCGGAACTCGATCCCGCAATCTTCAGAATGAAGTGGCGCGAAGCTCTGGTCATCGGGCTGGCTGGGTTCTTCGGCCCCTTTCTCGGATGCACGGCGATCGCGCATTATCTGCTGCACTGGGCCATTATGCCCAGTTGGCTGTGCGGCGTCGCGCTCTCGACAACCTCGGTCGCCGTGGTCTATGCCGTGATGCTGGAGCTGGGCTTCAACGTCACGGAGTACGGCAAGGCGATCCTCGCCTCCTGCTTCGTGAACGACATCGGAACCGTGATTGCTCTGGGAATGATCTTCTCGCCGTTCACCATCAGGACGCTGATCTTCGTCGCGGTCTCGGTCGCGGTCTTCGCAGTGCTGCCTTTTGTCTCGCCGCGGTTCTTCCGCAAATACGGCGGGCGCGTCTCCGAACTTGAAGCCAAGTACATCCTCTTTATCCTCTTCGCCATGGGAGGACTGGCTCTCTGGTCTGGAAGCGAGGCTGTGCTGCCTGCCTACCTGATCGGCATGGTTTTGGCGGGAACGGTAGGCAAGGACCACGCGCTCATCCGCCGTCTGCGAACGCTCACCTTTGGCCTGCTCACTCCGTTCTACTTCATCCGTGCCGGATCGTTTGTGCTGGTTCCCGTGCTGATCGCCGCTCCGGTCACGATGCTGGTCCTCTTTTCCGCGAAGATGCTTACCAAGGCGGTTGCGGTATTTCCCGCCGTGCGGGCGCACCGCTACGAAGGCAACTCCGGCACCTACTACACGCTGATGATGTCGACCGGCCTGACCTTCGGCACCATCAGCGCGCTCTTCGGCCTCAATCACCAGATCATCACGCAAACGCAGTACTCTTACATCGTGGGCACGGTCATCGCGAGCGCCGTGGTTCCAACCATGATTGCGAACAGGTTCTTTCTGCCCAGGCATCTTCTTCCGCACGCCTCGGCGGGCACACAATCGGAGCAGGCAATGCAGCGGCCCGCAGCCGCGGAACAGGCATAGGTCATCTCATGGGAAGCCCAGTCTTTATCGGATTTCAAACCATTCTGGTTGCATACGACGCGTCTCCGCACTCGGAGCACGCACTGGAGGTTGCGCTCTCGATGGCGGAGGACCGCAAGGCCAAGGTCTGCATCCTGTCCGTGATTGTGCCGCCGGAACCGGCTGCCTCGCGCGCCGAACTCAACGCGGTGCTGGACGACATGCGCGAGCGCTATGGGCGCAGCTTTGCCTCCATCCGCGAGCGGGCCGGACAGAAGGGGATTGAACTGGAGACGGAGATCGCCGTGGGCCATCCGGCGGAACAGATCATCCACCGGGCGGAGACCCTCCAGGCCAGCCTGATCGTCATGGGCAAGCGCAGCCACACCATCCTGCATCGCTGGATGCTGGGCTCCAACACGGAGCGCGTGCTGAAGTACGCGCACTGCCCGGTGATGATCGTGCATTGACGGGAGAATTTGAGGGGCCATGAGCGAGCGGGGAGCGGAGCGAAAGACGGCGCGAAGACCGGGGGCGCTGAACGATACGCAGCAGCGCCGGCTCCGGGTTACCTGCCAGTACATCGACAAGTTGCTCAGCGATATTGAACATGCTCTCCACTCGGCGTCATCGCAGTCTCCCTTTCCGCGTTACGTCATGGACATTAGCGACGCGCAGGCGGCTTTGCTGGAGGACCACATCCGGGGCATTCGCGCTCAACTGCTGCGCACACTTGCATGGCAACACATGGAACCAAACCAGCCCGATATTCCAGTGACTCGACTGGTGACGACAAATCTTGCATTCGTGAAGATCGCGATTGAGGAGCTCAGACCTCGCACCATGCGCGGCTCGGGAACTGTCACGGAGGATACAACCCGTGAACTCAATGAAGTGCTGCACAGACTCGCGTCGCTGGTTGAAGGCATGGATCGATATATTGGCCGGGAGTTGGACACAGATGCAGGAATATAACGGCAGTTCGACAGCGCAGGACTGCGGCGGCCTTCCGGCTGAGACATCCGTGTCTATGGACGGCGCCTCCCGTCTGTTGCGACTCGGCAGGCTGGCCCAGGAACTTGGGGCTGGGCCTGTCGCCGAGGAAGCACGTGAGCTCGCGGCGCGGGTCTCCGAAGGGCGTTTCTATGTAGCTTGTGTCGGTCAGTTTAAGCGGGGCAAATCCACCCTTCTCAACGCTCTGGTCGGCCACGAGGTTGTTCCGACCGGGTATGTTCCGGTCACCGCGGTGCCTACCGTGATCCGGTTTGGCGACGAACTTCACGCGCGCGTTCGCATGAGAGACGGGGCCTGGCGGGACGTTGCCATGTCCGATTTGAAGGAATACGTGACCGAAGAGCTGAACCCCGAAAACAAAAAGGCCGTGGAGGGTGCGGAAGTATTCGTACCCAGCACCTTGTTGTCCTCCGGCATGTGTTTTGTGGACACACCGGGTCTGGGCTCCGTCTTCACCGGAAATACGGCCACCACGCAGGCGTTCATTCCTCACATTGATGCAGCATTGGTTGTGGTCGGGGCCGATCCGCCAATTGCGGGCGAGGAGTTGGCTCTGGTGGAATCGGTTGGCAGGCAAGTTCAGGATTTAATCCTCGTGATCAACAAAGCCGACCGCACCACCGGTCCGGAGCGAGCGGCGGCGGCCAGGTTCACGCGCGAGATTCTGGAAAAGCGGCTGCATCGCCCGATGGGAGAGGTCTTTGAGGTGAGTGCCGCCGAACGGATGGAAGACCGCGGGCCGCTGCGGGACTGGGAAAAACTGCTGGCGAGCTTACACGACCTGGTTGAGGACTCGGGCAGAAATCTCGTTCGCGCCGCGTGCGACCGGGGCCTCCAGCGCCTAGGCGAACAACTGCTGGCCATCATCAGTGAGGACCGCGACGCGCTCCAGCGGCCGATCGAAGAATCCGAACGGCGCATCCAGCTCATGAAGGAAACCATCCACGAGGCTGAGCGCTCCATGCGCGAGCTGAATTTCCTGTTTATGGCGGAGCAGCAGCGGATTTCGGACCTCTTCGTTGAACGGCACCGGCGGTTCTTCCGTTCCGCGTGGACGGAATCTGAAGCAGAATTTGGCGAGGGGCTGCCGACGGTACCTCTCGGTTTTGGCCCGCACTACCGTCGCCGGGTGATGCACCTCGCCCAGCAGGTCTCGCGCAGCAAGGTCATGCCTTGGCTCAAACCCGAGCAGGAAGAGGGCGAGCGCCAATATCGCGCCGTGGCCCTTCGATTTCTGGAGATGGGAAACAGCTTTCTGAAAAAGCTCGCCGGTGCGGGCCTTAGCGAACTGACGCGGATGCCCCATGCGCTCGATCCCGAGAAAGGCCTCCGCGTGCGTTCCAGGTTCACGTTCGAGGACTTCATCGGAATTGCGCAACCCCCATCGCCGCTACGCTGGCTCGCCGACATCTTTTTGCCGTTTGTAGGTGGACGCAAAGGAATCGCGAACGATGCTCGAGAGTTTCTGCGGCATCTTTTGGAAGTGAACAGCGCGCGCGTGCAAAACGATGTTCTCAATCGCATTCAGGAAAGCCAGGACCGTTTGGAGGTCGAGATCCGCAAGCTGCTGCATGAAGTCAGCCGCATTGCACAACAGGCGCTCGACCGGGCACGGAAGGTCAAAGAAGAAGGAGCGCCCGCCGTGCAGTCGGCAATTGAACGGCTCGACCGGCTGGAGCGGAATGTTTCGGCGCTCGTCTAACCCGTTCCGCGCTGATCGTCCTTCCCAATCATGCACTGCAGTTGGCAACCGCCGGTGGGACCAGAGTGTCACGGCATTATTAACCATGATTGCCTTCCGTACCCATTGCCGGCTTGGGCGCGCCCATCTTTCCCTGGTGTACGATTGGGTTTGAATCCGGTTGCGTGGCGCCCTCCAAGCCAGCCTGGTTCTTCGCTCTTTCATGCGTCCCTATCGTCTAGTGGCCCAGGACTCCGCCAGTTCCCGGCGGCGACACAGGTTCGAATCCCGTTGGGGACGCCAATCCAATCCATCCGCAAGAGACACCGCATGGAGCTGCGCGCAGGGGAATGCATCTGCCCGCCTCGCAAGCCGTTGCGCTGATCGGCCCACAGGGGTGTGACTGGGGTCACCGACCATGCGGCCTTCCGCCGATACTCTGGGATTGGGCTCCCGGAAATCAGGGAGCGGGCCGGCAGCAAATCGCCCGCGGAGATCAATCGGCCCGTCCCTTGAAAGTGAGCGAGACCATGGCGTACATAATTACCGATGCATGTGTGAAGGATTTTCTGTGTGCGACGGAGTGTCCCACGAACGCGGTTCATCCCACGAGCGATGAGGCCGGCGCAGACTCTGTGACGCAGTTGTTCATCAATCCCGACGAGTGCATCGACTGCGGCAACTGCATCTCGGTCTGCCCGTCGAATGCGATCTTCCCCATCGACGAACTCCCCGCCGACAAAGCGGCATTCACGGAGAAGAACGCCGCGCACTTCCAATAAAGCCGCAGTGCCTCGCAGTGGCAAAGGCATATCGCCGATCTGCACCCACGGAACCGGTCCTGAGCAGACACAGGTTGAGAGCGGAAGTGCAGTTCGGCTTCCCCCTTTATCCGTCCTGGTCTTATCGGTTGAATCGGTGCAGATCGGCGTTAAGTAGTTCGTTCCCGCCGCACGGCGCGTTTGACCTGTGCGTATTGCAGCAGGATGAAGCTGTCCGTCATCCCGGCGATGTAGTCGGCGACGACGCGCGCCAGCCCCTCGCTCTCGATCTGCTCCACATAGCCTGAGGGCAGCTCCTCGGGCTCGTTGACCCAGAAGTCGAAGAGCGCCGTGACCACCTGCTCGGCCTTGTCATGTTCCAGCGAGAGCGCGTGGCAGGTATACAGCGTCTCGTAGAGGTAGCGCTTCTCCTGCTGGCGCTGCGCCTCCGCCAGCGTCGAAAAGGAAGCCAGCCGCGTGGGGTGGGCGCGCACCTCGTCCAGGCTGGTGGCGCCGATCGCGCGCGAATTGGCCAGCGTAGTTGCCATCAGGTCGTCGGTCAGGATGTTCTGCATCCTTTGCAGCGCCTCGTAGAAGAGGTACTTCGCCTCGACCCCGGCGTGCTCGCGCTCCACCTGCGCATAGCTTTGGGCCAGCAGATCGACGTGTTCGCGGATGTGGTCGATCTCCAGCAACCCCGACTCCACTCCGTCGTCCAGGTCCGCCGTAAGATACGCAATCTCGTCGGTCAGGTCGATGATCTGCGCCTCCAGCGGTGGCTGCCGGTCCAGCAGGTAGCCGGCCAGCTCGGGATACTCGCCGGCGCTATAGTCCCTCGAGTGCTTGATGATCCCCTCGCGCACGCCCAGCGTCAGGTTCAACCCGCGATGCGCGGCGTAGCGCAGCTCGAAGTGCTCCACAATGCGCAGCGCGTGCAGGTTGTGGTCGAAGCGCAGCCCGTGGCGCTTCAGGCACTCATCCAGCGCCCTCTCGCCGGCGTGCCCGAACGGCGGGTGCCCGATGTCGTGTACCAGCGCCAGCGCCTCGGCCAGCTCCTGGTTCAGTCCCAGCTCCTGGGCCACGCCGCGCGCGATCTGGGCCACTTCGATGGTGTGGGTCAGGCGGCTGCGGAAGTGGTCGCTGGCGCGGCTGGTGAAGACCTGCGTCTTGCCGGCCAGGCGGCGAAACGCGCGCGCCTGCACAATGCGTTCGCAGTCGCGCTGGAACGCGGTGCGGCTTGTCCGCTCCGGCGCGGCGTAGACGCGCTCGGCGAGCGCGTCGTCCGCGTCCCCGCGGACCGCGCAGCAATGCAGCCCGGAGTCCTTCGCCCCATTCAGAGTCACAATACGTTCCAGTGTAACCGGCGGAACGAAATCCGTTTGGCTGCGTGGCCGTTACTTGGCGCCCTTGTCGGATGCGGGGCCCAGCTTGGCCAGTTTGACGCGCGCGTTCTCCAGCTTGTGCTGCACCTTCTGTACGTCCTCGGGATCGGCGTCGGCCGGCAGCGAGTGGGCGTACTCGGTCATCGACCGCTCCCACTGCGCCACCGCCATCTTCAGGTTGCCGGTCTTCTCGTACAGCTCGCCAAGATGGTCATGCACGGTTGGGTCGCTGTTCATGCGCTCGTTGGCCTTGCGCAGGTTCTCTTCCGCCTCGGTGTACTGCCCGCTCTTGAAGTAGACCCAGCCGAGCGAGTCCAGATAGGCCCCGTTCTGCGGCTCCAGCTCCACCGCCTGGCAGATCAGCTTCAGCGCCTCGGGCAGCTTCTGGCCCTGGTCGGCCAGCATGTATCCCAGATAGTTCAGCACTCCTGGGTTGTGCGGGTCGATCGCCAGCGCCTTGCGGAACTGGACCTCTGCCTGGTCGTACATCTTCTGCCGCTCATAGAACTCTCCGCGCAGGTAGAGCACTTCCAGCTTCTCGTCCGGCTTTGTGGCCAGCGCGTCGGCCTTGTCGAGCTGCTCGCTCGCCTCCTTGAACCGCTTCAGCCGGATGTAGACCTGCGCCAGGTCCTCCTCCACTTCGCGGTCGTCCGCGCCTCCGGTCAACTGCGCCTTGGCTAACGCGATTCCCTCCGCCTCCTGCCCGGTGTCCGCAAGCTGCACGGCGTAGGCCAGTTGAGCAAGGTGGTTCTTGGGCAGCGCCTTCGCCACTTCGGCGGCGGCCTCGGTTGCTTCCTTCCACTGGTGTGCGTCTCGATAGGCATCGATCTCGCCGTCGAAGCCGCGTTCCGCGTACTCTCCGCCGAGGTCGATGATCTGCTTGTAAGCCGCCACGGCCTCCGCCGTCTTGTTCTCTTCGCGGTAGATGATGCCAAGCCGGTCCAGAAAGATCGCGCGGTTCTGCTTCTCTTGCTCGGAGTACTTGCCATCGGCGTGCGCCGAGCTGTCGAGAATGCCGGTCAGTACATCCGTTGCCTCGCCGTACTTGCCCAGCGCGTCGTAGATCAACGCCTCGTTGTAGCTCAGTTCCAGCGAGTCCTGCACCTGCAACTTCGCCTTCTCCAGCGTCGCCAGCGCCTCGTCGTAGTGGCCCTGGCGGCGTTGGATCTCGGAGATGCGAATCTCCGACTGCGCGTCCGTCGGGTCCGCCGCCACCAGCCCGTTGAACGCCTTAAGCGCCTCATCCAACTGGCCGTCCATCAGCAGTGCAGTCGCAAGGCCGCGCTCGGCATCGGGATTGTCCGGGTCGATCTCCAGCGAGCGGCGGTAGGCCGCGGCAGCCTCCTTCGGCTTCTTCAACTGGTCGTAGCTGGCCGCCAGAGCGAACTCGATCCGCGCCGTCCGGTCCGCCATCGGCACCGCCGAGAGCGTATCGGCCGCGCGCTGCGCATTCCCCTCCTCGCCGTACAGCGCCGCCATCCGCAGCACAACCTCCTCGCTGTCCGCATCGATCTTCTGCGCGGCCTTGAACTCCGCCTCCGCCTTGGCGGTGTCGTGGTTGAGCGCGTAGAGCTGGCCCAGCAGCAGCTTGGTCTCCAGGTCGGCCGGCTTCAGGCGCGCGATCGTCTCGTACTCGGCGATCGCCAGTTGCAGCATCTCACCAGCCTGTGTGCCCTGCATGTCGCCCAGCGATCGCAGATACACCTGCCCCAGAAGCGTGTGCGCCGCTACATCGTCCGGGTTCTTCTTCAACTGGTCCTGCGCGGCGCCCACCGCGTCCTTGATGCGCCCGATCTTGAAATAGAGATCGGCCAGGCCGTCCTCCAGCAGCGCCGAGTTTGGATCGGCGTCCAGCGCCAGCTTGTACTCCTCCACAGCCTGCGTCGCGTAGTCCGGGCGTCCGGCGTTGACCGCCATCTCCTCGTAGAGATGCGCCAGCCCGTAGTGGTAGTAGGCGCTTGCGCGATCGGGCTCCGTCTGGCCCTGATCTGCGGCAGCCTGCGATGCAGGTCCCTGCCTCCGCTGCAGCGTCTGCTGCATCGGAGGGTCCATCTGCTTGGGGGCGTCCTGTGGCTTCGGGCCGGCCGGAGGGGCCGTCTGCTGCGCGGCGGCCGGCAGTTGTGGCATTGCAATCAGCAGGGCGGCGACCCAGACCAGCCGGAGGGGGTGAATCCGTAAAGCTCGAAGGAGCATGGCCATGGTCAAAGGTTCCTATCCGGCGGGAGCGAACACGCAATCACTGGTTAGACGATGCGGTGCATCCATTGGATGCTGTTGCCTGCGCCGGTCGCGCCAACCCGGCAGAGCATGTCCATTATATCTGCATCTCCGCAGATCCAATTCTCTGTAGAGCGAACGCTCGGGAGCGGCCCCGCGTACTCTATCCGTGGCGGAAGTGCCGTATCCCGGTGAATACCATGGCGATGCCAAGCCGGTCGGCCGCCTCGATCACCTCGTCGTCACGCACAGACCCGCCCGGCTGGATGATGGCCGTCGCTCCCGCCGCGGCCACCGCCTCCAGGCCGTCCGGGAAGGGGAAAAATGCGTCCGACGCCGCAACCGTCCCAGCCAGCGGCAGGATCGCCTTCATCGCGCCGAAGCGCGCCGCATCCACCCGGCTCATCTGTCCCGCCCCGATGCCGACCGTCTGCCCGTGTCCCTCGTTGCAGCGCGCGTAGACGATGGCGTTCGACTTGACGTGCTTGCAGACGTTCCACGCGAACAGCAGCGCGCGCATCTCCTCCGCCGTAGGGCTGCGTTTGGTGGCAACGCGCAGTTCAGGCTCACTGATGCGGATGCGGTCGGCATCCTGCATCAGGAACCCGCCGGAGACCTGCTTCAGCGCGCGCACCGGCCTGCCCGCGTCCGGGTGGCTGGGGGCGGTCTCCAGCAGCCGCAGGTTCTTCTTTGCGGCGAAGCAGGCGACCGCCTCCGGCGTGAACGACGGCGCAATGATCGCCTCCACAAACAGCTTGGAAAGCTCCTCGGCGGCCTCGGCGTCCACCTCACGGTTGATGCCGATCACGCTGCCGAAGGCCGAGACGGGATCGGCCTGCAGCGCGCGCCGGTAGGCTTCAAGAACGGTCGCGCCCGTCGCCGCGCCGCACGGGTTGGTGTGCTTGATGATCGCGACCGCGGCATCCTGCGCAGCGTCAAACTCGCCCACCAGTTGCCAGCAGGCGTCCAAATCGACCAGGTTGTTGTAGCTCAGATATTTGCCCTGCAACTGTTTTGCCGAGGCCACTCCGCCCCCGCTTCCATCCACATACAGCGCGGCCTTCTGGTGCGGGTTCTCGCCATAGCGCAGGACCGTCTTCAGCGGATGGATGACGCGGATGGCCGGCGGCATCGCCTCCGCGTCGAAGACCGCAGCCTCGCCGTGCGCAGCGGGCGCCGCAATGCTCTCCAGCGTCGTGGCAATCCCCGCGTCGTAGGCCGCCGTCACCGCGAAGGCAGCCTTCGCCAGCCGCCAGCGCGTCGCGCGAGTCAGGCTGCCAGCGTTCGCCGCAAGTTCCTCCGCAACCGGCGCGTAGTCCGCCACCGACGTCACAATCGCCACATACTCGAAGTTCTTCGCCGCCGAGCGCACCATCGACGGCCCGCCGATGTCGATGTTCTCGATGATCTCGCTGAACGCCGCGCCCGGCTTGTTCGCCGTCTTCTCAAACGCGTACAGGTTCACCACCACCATGTCGATCGGCTCGATCCCGTGCTCCTTCACCGCGGCCACATGCTCCTTGTTCCCGCGGATGTGCAGAATGCCGCCGTGCACCTTGGGATGCAGCGTCTTTACGCGGCCGTCCAGCATCTCCGGAAATCCGGTCAGATCGCTGATGTCGCGCACACTCAGGCCGGCCTCGCGCAGCGCGCGCGCCGTCCCGCCGGTCGAGACCAGCTCAATGTCGTGTGCGACCAGGGCGCGGGCGAACTCGACCAGGCCGGTCTTGTCGGTTACGGAGAGAAGCGCGCGGCGGACGCGGCGAAGGCCGCTCTTGGTTTCATGGCTGTTTGCAGGAACGGATTCTGTGCTCACGCCACCATTTTATGCCGAAGCAACTGCCCGTCCGAGGAAAGCACTTGGACTGAAGCAACCGGAATCTGAGGAAAAGCCGTCCATTATCGCTCCATTGCGCCGGTCAGATCACTCACCCGGGCGACGCCGTGGCTGGAGCACCAGCGGCGCAGGCCGTTGGCGATGTTCTCCACGGCGCGCGGATCGGCGAAGCTGGCCGTCCCCACCTCCACCGCGGTCGCCCCGGCGAGCATAAACTCCACCGCGTCCTCGGCGCGCACAATGCCGCCCATCCCCACCACGGGAATCTTCACCGCCTGCGATGCCTCATGCACCATGCGCACCGCGATCGGCCGGATCGCCGGGCCACTCAACCCGCCCGTCACGTTGGCCAGGCGTGACCGCCGCGTCTCCACGTCGATGGCCAGCGCCAGAAACGTGTTCACCAGCGAGATCGCCTGCGCGCCCGCGTCCTCGCAGACCTTCGCCATCTGGCCGATGCTGGTGACGTTGGGCGACAGCTTCACCATCAGCGGACGCTTCGCGGCCTGGCAACAGCGCGTGGCCAGTTGAAAGAGCGAGTCCGGGTCGGTGCCGAAGACCATGCCGCCGTGGCTGGTGTTGGGGCAGCTCGCGTTCAGCTCGTAGATCGCGATGCCGGGCGCGTCGTTCAGCACGTGGATCACTTCCACGCAGTCCTCGATGGTGTACCCGAAGACGTTGGCGAGCACCACCACGCCGGGGATTCCGCGCAGACTGGGCAGCTTTTGTTCGACGAACGCATGAACGCCGATGTTCTGCAGGCCCACCGCGTTCATCATTCCCGCCGGGCTCTCGATGATGCGCGGGCTTGCGTTGCCCGCCATCGGCTCCCTCGACAGGCCCTTGGTGACGAACGCCCCGATGCGCTCCAGCGAGATGATCTCCTCGAACTCCAGCCCGTAGCCGAAGGTCCCGCTGGCCGCAATCACCGGCGAGCGCAGCTCCACCCCGGCGATATTCACGTGCATGTCTGCCTTGCTCAGCTTGTCACCGCCGTTCGCATCCCTCCCAGTGTAACGGCCAACGGCCCGGCAGCGCATCCGCCTTGCCCGGAAGGGTAGAATTATAGGGATGCTTGATCTTGGATATGTGCGGGCGAATCTGCCGGTTGTGGAAGAGAAGCTGCGCGCGCGCGGCTTGGACCCCGACATAGTGCTGGGCGAATTCGCCACCATCGACGCCCGCCGCCGCGACGCCATCACCCAAGCGGAAGCAAAAAGAGCGTTTCAAAACGCTCTTTCTGCCTCTTACGCAGATGCAAAGAAGAAGAAGCTGGAAGGCGTCCAGCGCGACGTGTTGATTGAAATATTCAAAACATTTCGGATAGCCAGTGTTTTGCCCACTGAATGGATCGTTGATTCGGTAACCGATTCAGTCAATTATCAAGTTTTGTCATCTCAAGTTCAGACGTATAAGGAGGAAATTGCGGAGCTTGAAAAGGTCGTCGAGGTCACGGACGCGGAGCTCCGCAACATTCTGGAGCGAATCCCCAACCTTCCCCAGGACTCCGTCCCCATCGGCAAATCCGAGCTCGACAATCGCGTCGAGAAGACCTGGAACGGTGAAGAAAAGCCCGCAGGCTACACGCCGCCCGCCCTCGCCTTCCCCGCCCAGCCCCACTGGGAGATCGGCGAGCGCCTCGGCATCCTCGACTTCGAGCGCGCCGCCAAGATCTCCGGCTCCCGCTTCGTCGTCCACTACGGCCAGGGAGCGCGCCTGGAGCGCGCGCTGGCCAACTTCATGCTCGACCTGCACACGCGCGAGCATGGCTACACCGAGGTCCTGCCGCCCTACATGGTCAACTCGAAGTCGCTCTTCGGCACCGGCCAGCTCCCCAAGTTCGCCGAGGACCTCTTCCACTGCGACGACAAGGGCCCGTACGACCCCGGCAAGTTTCAGGACTCCGACCACTGGCTCATTCCCACCGCCGAGGTTCCCGTCACCAACCTCTTTCGCGACGAGACGCTCGAAGAGTCGCAGTTAACCACGAGCTTCTGCGCCTACACACCCTGCTTCCGCTCCGAAGCGGGGAGCTACGGCAAGGACGTGCGCGGAATGATCCGCCAGCACCAGTTCCAGAAGGTCGAGTTGGTCAAGTTCTGCCGTCCCGCTGATTCCAACGAAGAACACGAGCGCCTCACCCGTGACGCCGAGCGCGTCCTCGAACTCCTCGGCCTGCCCTATCGCCGCGTCTTGCTCTGCACCGGCGACATGGGCTTCGCCTCGGCCCGCACCTACGACTTGGAGGTCTGGCTTCCCGGACAGAATCTCTATCGCGAGATTTCATCTTGCTCCAACTTTGAGGCCTTCCAGGCCCGCCGCGCCAACATCCGCTTTCGCCCGGCGGGTGCATCGCAGGGCAAGGCCAGAAAATCCGAGTTTGTGCATACACTGAATGGCAGCGGCCTGGCCGTCGGGCGCACCTACCTTGCCGTGCTGGAGAACTATCAGCAGGCCGATGGAACGGTGCGCATTCCCGAGGCGTTGCTGCCGTACATGAACGATCCAAGCAAACCGCGCGCGGAGTGGCAGACGCTGATCGCGCCACAGAAGCACACAGGCAGGAGCTAATCCATGGGCAAACTTCTACGCAGCTATTTTTTCTGGACATACGAGCGCGGCAGCTTTCACTTCGACGTCATGGTGACGCTGATCCTGATCTTTCTCTTCGTCTCGCCGCATGTCATCGACTTCAAGGACCGCCCGGTGGAGACGGTCGCGCTGCACGGCAGCGAGGTGCTGGTGAGGGAGGCTGGACGCTCCGGCACAAGCAGCCGCTTCGTCTTCCAGATCCGCAGCGACCAGACAGGCGGGCCGACGGCCAGCCAGAGCGACGACCAACGCCGCGCGGCGATCCTGCAGGCGGTCGAGCCGATCTCCGGCGCGGTGACGCTGGAGCGCTATGAGCCGGTGCTGGACGCGCACGGCAAAGTCGTCGCCTACAACGCCTGGGTGGTGCGCTGATGCGGCTTCCGCTTCTCGCAGCAGTAGCCGCGGCAGGCTCACTCATTCTCGCCAGCCTCGCTCCTGTTCACACCGCGGGCGCGCAGGCCAAACCCGACCGCCTGAAGTCCGTTCTGGCCCAGATGGACGCCGCCAGCGCGAAGTTCCAGTCGGCACAGGCGGACCTGCATCAGGAACTTTTCTCGAAGGTTGTGAATGATACCGAGAGACAGGCAGGACAGGTCTATTTCATACGCAAAGGAAGTTCCACGCAGATGGGCCTGAGGATGCTCCCACCAGATGCGAAGCCGGGAGACCAGCCTGCGCAGATAGTGGAGTTCAAGGACAACAAGGCGCGTGTGTTCAACCCAGGCACCAACCAGGTTGACGAGTTTACCGCGTCCGGCAAGAACCAGGCGCTGGCGCAGACTTTGATGACGCTCGGATTCGGCGCCAGCGGAAGCGATCTGGCTAGAGCCTGGACCATCTCCGACCAGGGCGCAGAGCAGATGAGCGACGGCAGCAAGACCGTGGACGTGGAGAAGCTCGATCTGAAGCCGAGAGACGCAGGGATTGCCAACAACTACAGCCACATCACGATCTGGGTCGACCCGACGCGCGATATCTCGCTGAAGCAAGTCTCGTTTGAAGCCTCGGGCGGTACGCCCACAGGCGACACGAGGACCGTGTTCTACACCAACATCCGCTTGAACCAAAAGGTGGCTACAGGGCCGTTTACCATCAATTGCAAGGGAAAATGCAGCGTAGTGCTGCACTAAAGCGCCTGCGGTTAGCGCGGGTTTTGCGCGGGGCTGCAAACAGCGCGCCAATCCAGACGAAGAACACGGGGAAGAACTCCAGCGTGTAGCGGGGCTCGGTGTTGTCGATGAACAGCAGCATCACCGCGCGCAAGATCAGGCTGGCGGCCATGGCGTAGGCCAATTCGCGCGCGGCGCGCTGGCCGGGGCCGGACAGCCAGCCCCGTCGCCTCCAGACGGAAAATCCAATGAAGGCAACCACGTAGAAAGCGAGGTTGAGCGCGGCATAGCAGGCGGCGAAGGCGGTCTGCGCGCGGTGCTCTCTCCATCTCCACCACTCATCAGCAACCGGCATCATCTCGGTGCGCGGGCGCAGGGCCATGTCGAAGACGCGCGCGATGGGCAGACCGAGGTAGTAGAGCGCCGGCTGGTCGTGGATGCGCTCGCCGGCCAGCGCGTCGAAGCGGGCGTCGAGGGCCGGGGTCAGGGTGAGGGTGGCGTTGTAGTCGGCAATCAGCGCGGCGGTGCGGCTGCGCACCTCTGCCGAGGTTGAACGCGAGGTGGCGCTGAAGACGCGCGGCGGCAGGCTGGCAAACTCGATGCGCGCGCCGTCCATGGGCCAGCAGACCTCGTCGACCGAGGCGAAGTCGATGGCCCAGCTGCGATACCAGCGTCCAAAGCCGTGCAGGACCAGCTCGCCGGGATCGTTGGCGTCGCGCGGAGAGAGCGGCTGAAAGACGTGGAAGACGCGTTCGTTGCGGGCCGTCCACAACAGCAGCGGAAGGGCGGCGCAGAGCGCCGCGGCCAGCACGGGCAGCGCTGAACGGAGCGGGCGGGCGCGGCTGTCGCGGGTTGCCAGCGATCTCCACAGCATCGCCGGCAGAATCGCCGCCCCCAGCAGGCCCTGTTCCGGCCGCAGCAGAATGGAGCAGGCCAGCGCGGCGGCAACAACCCACAGCCAGCGGTTGCTGCCCAGGCCGGCGTCCTGCCAGCGCGCAAAGGCGTAAAAGGCCAGCGCGATCAAGGCAAATACCAGCGTCTCCGGCAGGGCCGTGGCGACGTAGTTCGCGGTGAAGGGACACAGCGCCGCAATCCACAACACGCACAGCCGTGCGCGGCGGCCGAAGAGGCGTCCGGCCAGCGCGCCGGCCAACCAGCAGGTGATGAGATCGACGGCAACCTGCACATTCAGCGCGGCGCGGTAGTCTCCCATGCCGAAGAGTCGGAAGCAGGCGGCCAGAAAGAGGGGGTAACCGGGCAGGCGGCAGAGGGTGGGGCGTATCTGGATGGAGCCGGGGGTTGGGCCGGTTTCGGTCAGTCCGTAGACTCCATGTTGCAGCCACGTCCTGGCGATCTCGCCGTACACCAGGCTGTCCCCGGCGGCCCGCGCCATATGGGCCACAAACCATAGACGCAGCAGCAGGCCCGCCAGCAGCCCCGCGCCTGCCCAAAGCCAGAACCTGAGTCGCTCTCGATTCATCCATCAACATCATACCGGGTACCGCGTGGGGCGTTTCGGCCGGCGCGTTGACTATGTCTGGAGGGCTGCATACGATTGCGCAGGAGCGGCTTTGCGGATGCTTCAAACTTGCGCATGAGAATGCGGCCCTCCACCCTGCGGCCCTCGCATTCGGGCACGGTTCGCAACCGCGTGCGCCGGCCCGGCGTCAGGGCCGGAGATTCGCGGTCAAGCGCTTCGTTCAATTGCAGTCCAGCAGTTTAAGTCGGAAATTGGCCATTAGGGAACCATGAACCAGCAAGTCTTCCTCGACCCTCAACGCAAGCGCTGGCGGCGGCTGCGGCGAATCTTCGACGGCCTGGCAGTCCTCGGCGTCGTCGTCGGGGTCCTGTTCGTAATCGGCCTGATCCACATGACGCCGCTGCCCGAGCTGCTGCTGGCAACGCCCAAGCGCAACTTCAGCGCCCTCAAGGTCGAGCCCGCAAGGCCGGGCCAGAAGCTGCGCCGCTCCCCGCACCGCAAGACCGACCTCAAGCCCTCCGAGGTGCCATTGAACTCCGGCGAAGGTCTGCGCGCCGCCTACTATGTCGAGGACGATCCGGCCAGCTACTCCTCGCTCAAGCAACACATCCATCAGATCGACCTGCTCTTTCCCGAGTGGCTTCACGTCGTCTCGTCCGACGGCGCATTGACCTCCTACAGCCTCGATAATCGCCCCTTCGCCGTGGTGGACGCGGCTGGAGTGCATGGCGTGGACCACGAGCGCAGGGTTGCCCACACCATTGCAGCCGCGGGTGAGGACACCGAAGTTTTTCCCCTGGTCAACAACTACGATCCCACCAAGGGCATCTTCCTGCCGTCCATCGGCGACTTCTTTGCCAACCCCGCATCGCGCGCCCATTTTGTCCAACAGATCGACCAGTTCCTCGCCGCCAATCCAAGCTACCGCGGTCTCTCGCTGGACTTCGAGAACTTCCCCGATGACGCGCAGCCGGGATACATGGCGCTGCTTGCCGCGCTCTACCAGGACTTCCACCTGCGCAATCTCAAGCTCTATCTCAACGCGCCGGTGAACGATGACGCCTTCGATCTCAAGTACATGGCTGCCCACTCCGACGGCCTGCTCCTGATGAACTACGACCAACACCAGATGGAGAGCGGGCCTGGGCCGATCGCCGCACAGGACTGGTTCCTCGACAACCTCAAGGACGTGCTCAAGATCGTGCCCAAGGAGAAGATCATCTGCTCTCTGGGCAGCTATGGCTACGACTGGACAATGTCGCTGCCGCCCGCTGCATCGAAACATCACGCAACCAAGCCGCCCACGCCCAAGGTTCTGGCCGCCGAGGTGCTCTCCACCCAGGACGCATGGCAGGCCGCCGACGACGCCGGCGCGCAGATCCAGCTCGATCCCGACTCCCTCAACGTCCACTTCGCCTACGACGACGACGACGCGCACGTCCGCCATCAGGTCTGGTTCCTCGACGCGGTCACCGTGCTCAACCAGATGCGCGCGGCCCGCGCCCTGGGCATCGAGACCTTCGCGCTGTGGCGGCTCGGTTCCGAGGACAACTCCCTCTGGAAGATATGGGACCGGCCCATCCACGCCGATCCGGTACTCGACCTGGCCCATGTGGCGCCCGGATACGACGTCGACACCGAGGGCGAAGGGGACATCCTGCACATCGAGCGCAAGATGCAGACCGGCCGCCGCGTCGTCACCCTCGACGACGATTCGGTGCCTCTGCCCTTCCGCTCCGTCACAGCCGAGTCCATGACCTCCTACCCGCTCTCCTACACCATCCAGCAGACTGGCTATCGCCCCAATCAGGTCGCCCTCAGCTTCGACGACGGGCCGGACCCCAAGTGGACCCCGCTCATCCTCGACATCCTGAAGAAGTACCGCGTCGTCGGGGCGTTCTTTATGATCGGCGAGGAGGCGCAGAACAATATCGGCCTGATGCGGCGCGTCTACAACGAAGGCCACGAGATCGGCAATCACACCTTCACGCACCCGGACATCAGCGAAATCTCGGTTCCCAGCGCGGACCTGGAGCTGAACCTCACCGAGCGCCTCTTCGCCGCCGAACTGGGCGTCCAGCCGCTCTACTTCCGCCCTCCCTACTCCATCGACCAGGAGCCCGACACCAACGACCAGGCCGCCCCAGCCGACCGCATTCAGGACCTCGGCTACGTCATCGTCGGCGACAAGATCGACACCAGCGACTGGGATGAGCACCCGCGCAAGACACCGCAGGAGATCACCGACAGCGTCTTTCAGCAGATGCGCGACATGCAGACCCGCCCCTGGATGCAGGGCTCCATCATCCTGCTGCACGACGGCGGCGGCGACCGCTCGGCCACCGTCGCCGCGCTTCCCGTGCTCATCCAGGCCCTGCGCGACCGCGGTTACACCATCGTTCCCGTCTCCCAGTTGATGGGCAAGACCCGCGCCGAGGTCATGCCGCCGCTCAACCAGCATCAGCTCTGGCAGGCGCGCGTGGACTCCATCGCATTCTTCGTCTGGGCCTTCTTCAACCACTTCGTTATCGCGGTCTTCTTCGTCGGCGACATCCTGATGAGCGCGCGCCTCATCGTCATTGGCGTCTTCGCCGTCATCGACCGTTTCCGCAGGCGCAGGAACTTCGCCAGGCCAAACTACGCCCCGCGCGTCGCCGTCCTCATCCCCGCATTCAACGAGGAAAAAGTCATCGTCCGCACCATCCGCTCGGTGCTCATGTCGAACTACAAGAACATCCGCGTCATCGTCATCGACGACGGCTCCCGCGACAGTACCTATAACGTCGCCATCGACGCCTACCCCGCCGAGATCGCCTCCGGCAAGCTGACGGTGCTCACCAAGCCCAACGGAGGCAAGGCCGACGCGCTCAACTTCGCCCTTGCCCAGACCGACGAAGAGATCTACATCGGCATCGACGCCGACGGCGTCATCGCTCACGACGCCATCGCCAACCTGGTCTCCCACTTCGCCAATCCGAAGATCGGCGCGGTCGCGGGCAACGCCAAGGTCGGCAACCGCGTCAACCTCTGGACCCGCTGGCAGGCCCTCGAGTACATCACCAGCCAGAACTTCGAGCGCCGCGCCCTCGACCTCTTCGACGTCGTCATGGTCGTCCCCGGCGCCATCGGCGCGTGGCGCACCTCAGCCGTCAAGGCCGGCGGCGAATACCACACCAACACCGTCGCCGAAGACGCCGACCTCACCATGAACCTCCTCGAACAGGGCTACGAGGTCATCTACGAGGACCAGGCCCTCGCCTTCACCGAGGCCCCCATCAACATGAATGGCCTCATGCGCCAGCGCTTCCGCTGGTCCTTCGGCATCCTGCAGGCCGTCTTTAAGCATCGCGGCGCCTTCCGCAACCGACGCGCCATGGGCCTCTTCGCCCTGCCCAATATCCTCCTCTTCCAGATCCTGCTTCCCCTCTTCTCGCCCTTCATCGACCTGATGTTCTTCGCCGGCGTCGCCAATTATTTCTACGACAAGCACTTCCATCCCGAAGCCGCCTCGGCCGCCAGCTTCGAGAAGCTGCTCGCCTTCTTCCTTGCCTTCCTCATCATCGACTTCGTCACCTCCGCGCTGGCCTTCTCGCTGGAACGAAAGCATCCGGCCAGTCACGGCGACGCATGGCTGCTCTTCCACATATGGATCCAGCGCTTCACCTACCGCCAGGTCTTCTCCATCGTCCTCTTCAAGACCCTCAAGCGCGCCATCGACGGCAAGCCCTTCGCCTGGGACAAGCTAGACCGTACCGCCCGCATGTCCCCCCAAACCGAAAAGCTCACCGAAGTCCACTGACCATCCACCCCCGTTGGGTGCCCCATCTTTCGCTTTTTTCCAGCGACGGCCTCCGCTTCCGCCCCCGATTCGCAATCCCGGCCCATCTATCCGACAATGGAGAGTGGCCATGATTGAGCAAATGATCGACAGGGAAGACGCGCAGCCCGGCGAGCCCGACCCGCCGCGCGTCGTCCTCGTCGCCAGCGACTCCATCACCATCCGTGGCGCGCGCACCCACAACCTCAAGTCCATCGACGTCGATATCCCCCACAACGCCCTCACCGTCGTCTCCGGCGTCAGCGGCTCCGGCAAGTCCTCGCTCGCCTTCGACACCATCTACGCCGAGGGCCAGCGCCGCTACGTCGAATCCCTCTCCGCCTACGCCCGCCAGTTCCTCGAGCGCATCGAGAAGCCCGACGTCGACTTCATGGACGGCCTAGCTCCCGCCATCGCCATCAAGCAAAAAAATCAGACCCGCAACCCGCGCTCCACCGTCGCCACCGCCACCGAGATCTACGACTACCTCCGCCTCCTCTATGCCCGCTGCGGCACCGTCACCTGCCTGCACTGCGGCGGCATCGTTCGCCACGACACGGTCGACGAGATCGTCGCCGCTCTCCTCGCGCTGCCCCCGTCCACCCGCGCCTACGCACTCTTTCCCATCACCCGTGCCGAGATTAAATTCGAGCCCCTCCAACCCGCCACGGACGACGTTTCTCAGGACGCCTCACCCGCCAAACCCGCCAAGAAGCCCTCCTCCAAAAAATCGATCAAATCGGTGTCATCGGTGTTAGGCCTTGCCTCCCTCACCGACACCCTCAAGGACCGCCTCGCCGAACTCCGCCGCCGCGGCTACAACCGCCTCTACCAGAATGGAAACATCGTCGAGTTCTCCACCCCCGAGTCCCTCCTCTCGCTCGACTTCGCCCAATCCATCTTCGTCCTCATCGACCGTCTCGCCATCTCTCCCGACATCCGTTCCCGCATCGTCGACGCCATCGAGACAGGCTACCGCGAGTCCGGCGAGGTCCAGTTCCACACCCTCCCCCGCCCCGCCGAGACCATTAATAATGAAGGTGTCATCCTGAGCGGAGTCTGGCATCAGCCCGACGCAGTCGAAGGACCTGCGGTAGTTCCGAGCGCACCTCAACATCTTCGCTTCTCCGCTGCATTCGAGTGCTCCACCTGCCATCGCGCCTACCGCGAGCCGGAGCCCCGTCTCTTCTCCTTCAACAATCCCTACGGCGCCTGCCCGCGCTGCCAGGGCTTCGGCAACACCATCGACTTCGACCCCAACCTCATCCTCCCCGACCGCTCCCGCACCCTCGCGCAGGGCGCCATCGCCCCCTGGACCACCCCAAAGTACCGCCCCTTCCATGGCGAAATGATTCGCTTCGCCCGCTCCGCCGCCATCCCCACCGACGTCCCCTGGTACGACCTCGATCCCCCGCAGCAAGACCTCCTCTGGAACGGCAGCGGAACCTTCCCCGGCATCCGCGGCTTCTTCGCCGCCCTCGAGCGCAAAAAATATAAGCTCCACGTCCGCGTCTTCCTCTCCAAGTATCGCGGCTACGCCCTCTGTCCCGACTGCCATGGCCAGCGCCTCCGCGCCGAGGCCCGCGCCGTCCTCATCAACAACAAAAACATCTGCGAAGTCACCGGTCTCACCATCTCCGCTGCGCAATCCTTCTTCGACAATCTGCAACTCACCCCAGCGCAAATTGAAATCGCCGGCAAGGTCCTCGAAGAGGTCCGCCAGCGCATCCACTTCCTCGTCCAGGTCGGCCTCGAGTACCTCACCCTCGACCGCCTCAGCTCCACCCTCTCCGGCGGCGAATCGCAGCGCATCCAGCTTGCCACATCGCTCGGCAGCCGCCTGGTCGGCGCGCTCTACGTCCTCGACGAGCCCTCCATCGGCCTGCACCCGCGCGACACCGCCAAGCTCATCCGCATCCTTCACTCCCTGCGCGACCTCGGCAACACCATCCTGGTCGTCGAGCACGACCGCGACGTCATCCGCTCCGCCGACCACCTCCTCGACCTCGGCCCCGGCGCGGGCGAACTTGGCGGCCACGTCCTCGCCGCGGGCACGGTCGCCCAGGTCACCGCCAACCCGCAATCCATCACCGGCAAATACCTCTCCGGCCGCCTCACCATCCCCGTCCCGCGCCATCGCCGCCAGCCCGGCGATTCCAAAGCCCGCCTCCAGCTCATCGGCGTCCGCCTGCACAACCTGCGTGGCATCGATGTCGAAATCCCCCTCAACCTCCTCTGCTGCGTCACCGGCGTCAGCGGCAGCGGCAAGTCCACGCTCATCCATCAAGTCCTCTACCGCGCGCTCATGCAATCGCTCCACCGCGAGCCCAACGCCTCCGCGCCCGAGCCCACCGCGCTCTTCCGCTCGCTCACCGGCACGCAATACCTCAACGATGTCGTCCTCGTCGACCAGTCCCCCATCGGCCGCACGCCGCGGTCGAATCCCGTTACCTACATCAAGGCCTTCGATGACATCCGCGCCCTCTTCGCCGCCCAGCCCGACGCCAAGCGTCGCGGCTTCGGCCCCGGCGCCTTCTCCTTCAACGTCCCCGGCGGCCGCTGCGACACCTGCGAGGGCGACGGCACCGTCACCGTCGAGATGCAGTTCCTCGCCGACATTGAACTCCCCTGCGAAGACTGCAACGGCACGCGTTACAAATCCTCCATCCTGGAAATTAAATATAAGAATAAAAATATCCACGACGTATTAAACATGACCGTCAAGCAGGCCCTCTCGCTCTTCGCCGGAATCCCCCGCATCGTCGACAAGCTCGCCGTCCTCGACGAGGTCGGCCTGGGCTACGTCCGTCTCGGCCAGTCCGCCACGACACTTTCAGGCGGCGAAGCCCAGCGCGTCAAGCTCGCCTCGCACCTCGCCACTGCCCGCGCTAACTCCATCCGAATCGGCAGCTCCTCCGACCTCTTCAATCCATCCGATAATCCCACCGCCGCGCAAATCGCCGCCCGTTCCCGCTCCCGCACCCTCTACATCCTCGACGAGCCCACCACCGGCCTCCACTTCGACGACGTACAGAAGCTCCTCGCCGCCTTCCGCAAGCTCATCGACGGTGGCGGCTCGCTCCTCGTCATCGAGCACAACCTAGACATCATCAAGTCCGCCGACTGGGTCATCGACCTCGGCCCCGAAGGCGGCGACGCCGGCGGCCAGGTCGTCGCCACCGGGACCCCCGAACAGATCGCCGCCCACCCCGCCTCCCACACCGGCACCCACCTCCGCCCCCTCCTCAGCCTAGCTTAGGCTTGTCATCCTGAGCGTAGTTTGGCGCACCAGCGCCAAACGCAGTCGAAGGACCCCGACGCATTCCACATCACATCAACCGCTCGAACCTTTCTGCGAACAAAACACGCCCGTCATTCTGAGCGAAGCTCAGAATCTCTGTCGTTGCCCCTTTTGTTTGTCATTCCCGAAGGGAATCTGCTTCTGCGTGCCTCACTTCACCGCGACCGGCTGCAGCCACGCCCCGTCGCCGGCCGAGTCCCAAACCGCGAAGCGCACCCACTTCTTCCCCGTCGCGTCGAACGGGATCCGGAAGCTCTTCGTCCCGAACGCCGTCGTCTCCGTTAACTTCACAATCTTCCTATCCACCTTCGCCCCGTCGCTCCACACCAGCTCCGCGAACTCCAGTGGGAAGGTGTACTCAATCGTCGCCGTATACACGCTCTTCGCGCCCGCGCCTTCAATCCCCCAGTTGTGGAACAGGATCTCGCCTGTCGTCCCAAAGAAGTTCCCCGCGCGAATCCCCTCCACAATCGGCGCCCAGCTCTCGTTGAACGCGGGCACCTTGTCCAGCTTCAGGTAGTTCACCGCGAATGAGGAATACGTATCGTCGCCCGGCGCCTTCATGTAGGTATCGCCCTCGGCCAGCATGAACTTCGGCTTGGGCGCCCAGTTGCTCATATCGTCGTTCACGCCGAAGCAGCGCACTTCACAGAGTCGCTCCTGCGAAAGATCGACGGGCAGCGACTCCCACGATCCGCCGATGAACCGGTCGCTCAGGAAGTAGTCCTTGTCCTTATACATGTCGGGATACATCGCCGAGCTCTTGGTTCGCGGATGCGCCACCCACAGAATGCTCTGCGTCTCGTTCATGAACCGCAGCACGTCGTCCGCCGAGCCCAGGTGGTACACCGTGCCGTAGCCCGCAATGTTCTCCTCGAATGGCTGCCCATTGCTCCGCGGCCCGGAGTGCGTGAAGTAGATCGGCTTCGGACTCATATAGTATGTGTGTCCGCCGATGTACGCGTTCGCCTCTTCCTCCGGCATTACCAGGAAGTCCTTGTCGCTCAACTTCGCCGAGGCCTCGAAGTACGCCTTCTGCTCCGGCAGCCGCTTCGGCCCCGCATCGGTGCCGTCCGAGTCGTCGTGGAAGTCGCCCAGGTACACAATGTTGATCCCCAGCCCGCGGAACACCGGCACCCAAGTCGGGCTCAGGTCCGACGTTCCCCGGTCGCGCACCATCTCGTTCAGCTCCAGGTGGAAGTGTCCCGTCACCGTCTTGAATCCCGCCACCGGCTTGTACACATCGTCGTGCGTATACGCCATCACGGCCTGCTGCGTTGCGTGGCTTCCCGTCGCGCTCAGGTAGTAGTAGGCCGCCATGCGCTGCACCGTTCCCGGCGGCGCGTTATACAGCGCGCAGTTCTCCGCCTGCGAATGAGCCGTCGACGCGCGCCGCGTCCACACCTCCGGCGCAACGCCCCACGGATCGTAGCCCTCGCACCGTTCCGGCTGCATCACGCCCAGCGAGAAGCTGCTGTCGCTGTCCTTGCGCGTATACACATAGCCGCCGTTCACCTCGTTCTCGCGCGCAAAGAAGAACTTGTGCGGCGGAGGAAACACCGCCAACGATCCCGCGCCCGCCTGCAGTATCTCCAGCCGGTTCCGCGCCCGGATGTTCACCGGCTGCTGGTTCACCGCGCCGCCAAAATCCTGCTCCTGCCACATCTGCGACGTGTCGCGCCACACCACCTTGGTCTCCTTCGCAATCGCAAATCCCTTCAGCCCCGCCTTGTAGATGAACGCAACGTCCTTCGCCTGGGTGCTGGCCATCGCCTCCTGCCGCAGCAGGTTCGATCCCTTGTACACGGTGAACTGCAAATCTCCGCTGAAGATCCCCAGCGTCAGCCCATTGAACGTCACGCTCACCCGGTCGCCGTCCGTCTTCACCGTGCATCGGTCGGACTTGTAACTCACCGCGGCGCGCGCGATCTCGTCCTGCGTCCGCCCCGGCCCCACCAGCCGCTCGTGTCCCGGAACCACCAGCGGCGCGTCCCAGAAGACGTTCCACTTGTACGTCTCCTCGTTCTCCGGCGTGTCCTTACCCAGCCGCTTCAGGATGTCCAGCTCGGTGGTGGAGATTCTCCTCCGCCCCGTCGTCACCTCGAACTGCGGCGTCAGCTCCTTGCCCAGCTCAATCCATGTCCCGCCCGCCTTGCGCGCCGCCAGCTCCGCCACCACCGGCTGCCCATCCCTCAGCGCAAACTCCGCCCGCAGCTCCTGCGCCGCCTCGCCCTGCCAATTCAGCGTCACCCCGCCCGCGCCCGCCACGGCCCGCAGCCCATCCACGGCCTTGTATCCCTGCATATCGCACTGCACGCCCTGCGCGGCGCAGATCGCGGTAAACACTCCCAAACCCAGCACAACAGCGATTCGCTTCATCGGTTTTTCCTCATTTGCTCTGCAACCCACCCGCGCGGCGCCCAGATTCGCAACATCGCACGCCACCCCAGCGCAGCGTGTAAAGAAGCAGAACCAATGTACCTCACCCAACCCATCCCTGACTCAATGCGTTCCGCACCCACCCACCCACTCCGTCATCCCGATACACCTCTAACAACCGTCATCCCGACCGGAGGCGGCGCACTTTGCCGCCGCAGTGGAGGGACCCCCGCATTTCGCCTTTGCTGTTGTCTGTTCTCCTCCCCGAACCTGCAATAATCTCCGCATGGTCGAGCAAGCCTACGTCTACATCCTCGCCAGCAGCTTCCAGCACCTCTATATCGGCATCACCACCGAACTCGAAGTCCGCATCCGCCAGCACAAGAACCACACCTACCCCGACAGCTTCACCGCACGATACAAGATCGACAAGCTCGTCTATTACGAATGTTACGAGCGCGTCACTGAAGCCATCGCACGCGAGAAGCAACTGAAACGCTGGTCGCGTATCAAGAAGCTCCGGCTGATCGTAGCCCAAAACCCCGCCTGGAAAGACCTCAGCGACGACTGGGGCAAACTCATCGCTCCGTTCGATGAATCCAAGCTCCACCCACCAACCACGTTCTGATTCCCCGTCATCCGGACCGGGGGCGATCCAACCACAACAACCGTCATCCCGACCTACCTCTAAACTCCGTCATCCCGACCGGAGGCGGCGCACTTTGCCGCCGCAGTGGAGGGATCCCCACATTTCGTTTTTGCCGTTGTCTGTTCTTCGTTAAGACCATCTCAAACCTCCGTCATCCCGACCGGAGCGCGAAGCGCGGAGTGGAGGGACCCCCGCATTTCGCCTTTGCCGTTTCGCTTGTCATTCTGAGCGCAGCGATATACAAACGCCATCATCCTGAACGCAGTGAAGGCCCCCTGCATTTGCCTTTTTGTTTGTCATTCCCGCAGGGAATCTGCTTTTGTTTGTCATTCCGCAGCGTAGCGAAGGAATCTGCTTCAGCCCGACCGCCCCACAATACAAAGGGGGCACGAACCGGAAGGGCACGGCTTCAGAGCCTGCCCTGAGCGAAGTCGAATGGGTGCCGCAAACGCACCTATATAAGAAAGGGGCGCGGGCTTTAGCCCGCGCCCCACGTCGTTGCCCATCTTGTTTGTCATTCCCGCAGGGAATCTGCTTCTGCTCATTAGGTTGTCATCCTGAGCGCAGTTTGGCGCGCCCGCGCCAAACGCAGTCGAAGGACCTGCGGTTGCTTGTTTTGTGCCGTCATCCTGAGCGCAGCGAAGGACCCCTGTATTTTGTCTTTACCACGCCGATATGATGGTCGCGGGAGGATCGAAGGATGGGAATCTACACACCAATTCAAGCCTGGCTTGTCCGTCAACCGAAAAACATCAATAAAATACCGGCAACATTTGAACAAATCGAATCCATCCTACGACATAATCTACCCGCAACGGCTCGGCGAAAAGCTCAATGGTGGGAAAACAATCCGATTGGACATCCGCAAGCTGTGGCATGGCTGGCCACAGGATTTGAGACGCAAGACGTAAGCATTTCAAACGAAACCGTCACGTTTAACCGCGTCCGATGATTCTCGGCACACCTCAGCCATGACACAAGAGAACGAAACTGAAGAAGTGCCGTGCAGCTGCAACGGTTACAACCCGAACTGCTCCCACTGTTTTGGGACGGGATATATCAGCCGTCCCAAGCGGCCGCCGCGGCCTGTCGAGACAGAAGCGATGCGCCTTGTAAGAGAAGCGGAGGGACGAAGGAAGTACGAGGAATCACAGCATGAATCACACCAGCGATGGCTAGAGGAACAACAGAAGCGGGAAGAGGAACAACGGCGGCAGGAAGAGGCGAACCGACAACGGTTAGAGGAAGAATGGAAGCGCGAACGAAAGCTGCTTTGGTATAACCTCGCCGCCTATGTGCTCTTATTTCTGTTCGTCATCGTGATGGTTCATTCTTGCAGATAGTCGGACTCCAGAACCCACATCTCGCTTCTGATCTCCGGGTTCCAGCTCCAACCCACCCCCGCATTTTCTTTCCCCAAAAACCTCAGCAAAATCGCGTGTCAAGCCCCTGCGCACCCCAAAAATCCCATAACCCCCACCGCACCAACCACTTCCCTCCGAAAAATACTTGGCATAGTAGTTATGCTCCATCCCGTATCATTAAAGTAGGGGATAATTGCCATTCAAGTTGTGGGGAGAGCGTTCGCATCACAGCATCCATAACCCAAATGCTTTGACGACTTTGCCAGTAACCATAATGCAATGACGACTTTGGCGAAAGCACCGCAAAACAGCCGTTTTTTCACCCGTAACTCGAATGTTTTGACGACTCTAGCAACAAGCTCTTTGAAATGACGACTTTGGCGGTACGCAGGCACCGTAATCGACTGAATCCAATCCACTTATTCCAAAAATACCCCCGGGGGGGGGAGGGGGGGGTAATTAATAACCAATTGGTTAACGTAACAGCCGACTGCTGTGTCGCGGCCCTTATGGCCCGCTTTGAAGCTTTGAATCTGGAGCTGGCAGAGAGGATTGAACTCTCGACCTCTCCCTTACCAAGGGAGTGCTCTACCACTGAGCTATGCCAGCCTACCGCGGATCTCTCGTCTCCAGGCGCGCCCGCATGTTGGCCAGCACCACCTTGAATGCGAAGAGGCCCAGAAACAGGATCGGAAGCCATCGAATCTCGACATCGCGAGGCCCGTACGATACAACCCTGCTCGAAAAACCCTGAACGTGAAGTACGGCAGAAGAGTCTATCGTAAACCACGACAGCACTCCCAAGACTAACAAAACCGCAAGGGCAATGAACATGCGCGGCCTGCTTGCCGCCGGGTTGAGGCATCGTTCGCTGTCACTCATCGCCATTCACCGCCTGAAACACCGCCAGACGCTACCGCCTAACGCAACGGCATGAAACAACCGCAAGAAATAAATGGTGCACAGGGGAGGATTCGAACCTCCGTAGCGCTTAGCGCGGCAGATTTACAGTCTGCTGCCATTAACCACTCGGCCACCTGTGCATCTTCCGCCCGTCATCGCCCAGACGCGCCTCGCCTGAATGGAACGGAGCCGGCCGGCCGGGCAGAGCTGGCGCTTTTGGAGCTGACGGAGGGATTTGAACCCCCGACCCTCTGATTACAAATCAGATGCTCTACCAACTGAGCTACGCCAGCCCAAACAGTCGAATGCGCTGTCCATATTGGGCAGCGCACAGTACCAACTTTAGCACAGCCGCCAACCAGGAGCAACGCAGAAGACAAAGCAATTCTGTCGGCGGCTGGCGTACAGTAGAGGGCGGGATGCGGAAACGGACGCTCTATTCGCTGCTACTGATGCTGGCACTGATTGTGGCGCTGATTGCCGCCGTGTGGCTGCGCAAGCATGCCCCGCCCGAGGTCGCCCGCCTGCTGCCGGAGTCCGACGCCATCGTCTACCTCAACCTGAGGCCGCTGCGCGCAACGACCCACTTCGAGCGCACGCCGGTTGCACGCAGCGCGGACTATCAGCACTTCATCGACGCCACCGGAATCGACCCCGAGCGCGACCTGGACGCCGCAGCCTTCGCCCTGCACCGCATGGACGACCCCGCAGGCCCCAACGGCCCGGTCGCCTACTCCGAGGCCTTCGAGGGACGCTTCGACGGCGAGCGCCTGGCCCGCTACCTGGCCGGCATCGCCACCTCGCAGGAGCAGTACGCCGGCCACACCATCTACACCATCCCTGTCGAGGGCCGCAGCCTGCGCATCGCGCAGCTTGGCTACGACACCGTCGCCGCCTCCAACATGCCCACCACCGAGCAGATCCACTCGATGCTCGACCGCTATCGCGCCTCGGCCTCGCCCTTTGCCGGCTCCTCGCTGCTGGCCGCGCGCTACCGCGACGTTCCGCTGCTCTCCAGCGCGTGGGCCATCGGCCACGTCGGCCTTCCCTTCTCCGAGCGCGGACGCATCACGGTCTTCGGCCTCGAACTCCCGTTGCCCGAGGACACCACCTTCGTCGCCAGCCTGCGCTATGGCCTCGGCGCGCTGCACCTGCGCATCGAGCAGATCGCTCCCAGCGAGGCTGACGCCGCCCGCTCCACCGAGGCACTGGACGCACTGCTGCGCATCTTCCAGGCCATCCAGCCCAAGATCGAGGCGCAATCGGACGCAGCCGACGCCGAGGCCATGCGCGAGTTCGCCTCCTCCATCCAGATCGAGCAGCACAAGGACCGCGCCGTCCTCACCGCCAACCTCCCCGAGCAACTGCTGAAGAAGCTGGTGACGCCGGAGAGTGCAATCGCCCCGGACTCATTCGCCGCACCCAAACCGCCCGTCAGCCCCGCCGGGCGGTAGAGAATCAGCACGTCTGGGCGCATTTCTTAATCATAGTTAGCCGGAGCATCTCCGCAACGAACTCCTGCACCAGAACATCTCAATTGCGTACGCCCCGATAAGGAGCAAGCCTCACCATGTGCAGAATATCCCCCGCAACGCATCTCTCCCTCCTTGCACTTCTCTCGATAGTATTCGCCGCCCCCGCAACGATCTCCACCCAAACCAGCGCCCAGACAACCAAGACCCTCACTGGCCAGGCCGCCTTCACCGACTACTCGCAGGAGCGCCCCGGCATTCGCCGCAAACTCACCCTCGCCGACCTGCCGGAACCACACCCCGACGAGTCGGTCGACAACGGCCCCACGCTGGTTCCCCGTCCCGACGGCGCGTGGCCCATCGCTCCCGCGGGCTTCAAGGTCGAGTTCTACGCCCAGGGATTCCAGCAGCCGCGTCTCATCCGCACCGCGCCCAACGGCGATCTCTTCGTCGCCGACAGCGCCGCCGGAAAGATCATGGTGTTGCGCGGCAGGACGGCCGATGGCCACGCCGCAACCACCTCCACCTTCGCCAGCGGCCTCGACCATCCCTTCGGCATCGCCTTCTATCCTCTGGGAGCGCAGCCGCACTGGGTCTACATCGCGAACACCACCAGCGTCGTCCGCTTCGCGTACGAGTCCGGCGACCTCGTCGCCACCGCCAAGCCGGAGACCATCGTCCCCGTCCTGCCCGGCTACGCGCAGCTTCGCGGCGGAGGCCACTGGACGCGCGATGTCGCCTTCTCGCTGGACAGCAAACGCATGTGGATCTCTGTAGGTTCCGGCTCCAATGTAGACGACGCAGACACCCACCCCAACGAGTTCCACCGCGCCGACATTCTGGAGTACACTCCCGAGGGCAACTTCGTGAAGGTCTACGCCAGTGGCCTGCGCAACTGCGTCGGCGAGGCGGTCAATCCCATCACCGGCCAGCTCTGGTGCTCCACCAACGAGCGAGACGCCCTGGGCAACAACCTCGTCCCCGACTACATCACCTCAGTCCCCGAGAACGGCTTCTTCGGCTGGCCCTGGTATTACATGGGAGGCCACCAGGACCCGCGCCTGCCCAAGCCCTGCGCCAACGGCACTGGCCCCAACCCGCAGTTGACCGCTCCGCTCACCGCCGCTCAAGCCATAGACTGCGCCCGAGTCGATCTCTCCGCCAAAGTTCTCACCCCCGACGTCATCCTGCAGCCCCACTTCGCCTCGCTGGAGCTTCTCTTCTACCCGCAGCATCCCGGCCCCGCTGGCTTCCCCGCTCCCTATCGCGGCGACGGCTTTGCCGCCGAGCACGGCTCTTGGAACCGCAAGGACCGCGCCGGATACGAGGTCATCCGCATCCCCATGCGCGACGGCCGTGCCACCGGCGAGTACGAGGACTTCCTCACCGGCTTCGTCACGCCAGACGGCAAGGTCTGGGGCCGTCCGGTCGGCGTAGCGGTTGCCCGCGACGGCTCACTCTTCGTCAGCGACGATGGCAGCCGGACCATCTGGCATGTGATTGATTCGGGGAAATAGAGTTGACCGGGGCACGGTCGTATGACGTCGTCTACAGGCCGGCGGCATCGCTGTCCAGGCCGGAGAGCGTGGCGCGCAGGTATTTGTGCGGATTTACCGGTGTATTGTGAATGCGGACCTCGTAGTGCAGGTGGGCTCCGGTGGTCCGTCCGCTCATCCCGACGTACCCGATCACCTGTCCGCGAACCACGGTCTGGCCCGCCATCACGGTGAAGCCGGACATGTGGGCGTAGCAGGTCTCCACATTGTGGCCGTGATCGATGATGACCTCGCGCCCGTACCCGCTCTCCATAGCGGCCGACTTCACTGTGCCGTCGGCGGCGGCCCGGATAGGCGTTCCGATGGGCGCGGAGATGTCGATGCCGGTGTGGAACTCGCCCTCACCGTTGCCGTGGATGGGGTCTTGCCGCTGGCCGAAGCTGCTGCGAATCGGCCCGATCACCGGCCACAGCGATGGCGCGTCGATCGACAGGTCCGTCCCCCCCATTCCGGAGAGCGTGCCCATCGCCGATACGCTGTCGATGGCCTGGGTCACGGCCCCGCTCACCGCCGAGTCGCGCAGGCTGTAGAAGGTGTCGAGCGACTTGTAGTAGCTGTCATCGGAGAAGTTGGAGGCCGTATCGGCGATCAGCGCGCCCTGTACAGCCACGGTCCCGGCCGATTTGCGCGACGGCTTCAGCCGCATGTGGCCCATGGGAACGGCGAGCTTGCTCGCGGTCAGGCCGTAGAGCGCCGAGACCTCATTCGCCAGCGAACCCAGCGACGCCGCCTGCACGTCCTTCTCGTGCGCCTGCTTCTCCAGGTGCGCGTAGTCCTTTTGCAGCGTGGCGTGGTCGTCGCGCAACTGGTTGAAGCGCGCCGTCTTGATCAACATGCGGGAGTAGGACCCGGCCAGCCCGGCAACCGTAAACGTCCCAATAACTGCCGCTGCTATAAAGACATAGGCGTAGTGCAGCGGCACAGGAATCTTGCGCAGGTTGCCACCCTCATCGCGGCTGACAAGGACAACATAATAACGTTTTTTCAGGCTGAAGCGTTTTAGAGTCAAGTCCTGGACCTTGTGCGGTGATTGGGCCTTCTCTCCGCGGTTCGGCGGCGAGATCGGCGCGATGAGTGCGCGGCAACCGGGTCAAATGTACATTGCCAATCACCGTGCGCGATCGGCTTCCGCAGTTGCCATCCCTCTTGGACGTTACTTCGGATTTTAACCGCCGATGGGGCAGGACGCAATCCAATTTGTGTGCCAGATCGCCGATAAGTTGAACGCCAGCGACAGTTTTCCGGTCATTTTCCCCTCTTCTTCGCCTGTCTTCGACCAGATGCAGCCGCAGATGTCCGGCAATCCCCGGCTGGTTTATGCTTGGCTCACGATGAAGAGAGAGATGGGCGAGCTGGAGCTGATCGAACGCATCCGGTCGGAGTGGGGAGCGGCCGGGCGTGGAGCAGGGGGAGCCGCCGGATGCGGCAGCCGCAGCCTTGCGCGCAATCTCGTCCTCGGCATCGGCGACGATTGCGCCATCCTGCGTCCGCCCAAGGGCCACGAGATCCTCGTCACGACCGACTTCACCCTCGAAGGCCGCCACTTCCGCCGCGACTTGCATCCGCCGGAGTCGGCCGGTCACCGGACGCTGGCCCGCGGCCTCAGCGATCTGGCTGCAATGGGCGCACGTCCGCTGGCCGCATTCCTCTCCCTCGCTCTGCCCGGCGACATGCTCCCAACCCGCGCCGGACGCGTGTGGGTCGAGCGATTCTTCGCCGGCCTGCGCAGCCTGGCAGACCGGCACGCCGTACCGCTGGCGGGCGGAGACACCGCCGAATCCCCCAGCGATCTGGTGCTGGCGGATATCGTGCTGATCGGATCGGCCCCCGCCGGTCGCGCGCTGCGCCGTAGTGGTGCTCGCGACGGAGACGCGCTCTACGTCACCGGAGAACTGGGTGGCGCGGCCGCCGAGCTCGCCGCAATGGATCGCCGCGCCGCTACGAATCCGGCCCATCCATACAAAGATTTGGGTGCCCCATCCATGCCGCGTTCTTTGCGGAATGGATGGGAGTCAACGCCGAATCAACTCACCGCGCATCCCCATATGTTCCCTCAGCCGCGCCTTGCGGTAGGTCTGGCTCTGCTGCGGCGTCGTCTTGCCACCGCCTGCATCGACCTCAGCGACGGCCTCTCCACCGATCTCGCGCACCTCTGCCGCGAGTCCGGCGTCGGCGCGGAGGTTTCCTCCGCCGCGCTTCCAATCCATCCCCTGGCGCTGCAAGCGCGCACCGCACGGGCACGTCACGCTTCACCCGACCGCGCCCTCGATCTCGCCCTTCACGGCGGCGAGGACTACGAGCTCCTATTCGCAGCGCCGCCTTCTGTGCGCCTTCCGCGCAGCCTCGCCGGTGTCCGCGTCACCCGCATCGGAAGCCTCGTGCGCGGCCACAGCATTTCATTGCTGGGCCCCACCGGACGCCGGACACCGCTCCAGCCCGGCGGCTGGGAACACTTCACCGGAAAGCATGAGGATTAAGCCAGCGCTATGCATGACTCAACCGGAATCGTTCGTTCGACGCGCTGCGCTGACTACCGATCAGCAACCGCATAAAAGCTCAACGCCGCATCGCCCTGCTTCAGCGTCCGCATCTGCGCCAGCTCGCCGTACCGCTCCGCAAGCCGCGCCTTGCTACTGTGCTCGGCGACAACCAGCGCGCCGGGCGCAAGCATCAGCCGACCGCGCGCGCTGCCCAGTAGCTCCAGAGTTTTGGCGTACTCCGCCTCCGCCTCCCACGGTGGATCGATATAGACCAGATCGAGCAATTTGCCAGCCCGCGCGCTCTCCACCGATTCAGCAGCCCCCGCCCCCCCCTTCTCCGCCGCCTTGGCCAGCCGTTCCAGCAGGGCGCCCGTTCCGCGCTCCTCCACGGTGAAGCCCCGCGCAATCCGCAACGCCTTCAGGTTGGCGCGAATGGCCGCCAGCGCCGACACGGCCCGCTCCGCGAACCACACATGCTCCGCGCCGCGGCTAATCGCCTCGATCCCCACTGCTCCAGTGCCCGCGTACAGGTCGGCGAAGCGGCATCCCGCAACCCTCGGCGCCAGAATGTTGAAGAGCGCCTCGCGCAGCCGGTCGCTGGTGGGCCGCGTCCCCGTGCCGCGCGGGGCGATCAGTTGACGTGAGCGATAGATCCCTGCAATAACTCGCATCCCATCCATTATGACGGCATCCGCGCCGGCCGGTTTCGTTCTGTTTGTCATGTCCGCGACCCTCGAGCGAATACAATGGAGCCATGCGCGGATGGAGCTTCCCGGTCGGCCGGTTCTTTGGCGTTGAGGTTCGCATTCATGCGTTCTTCCTGCTCCTGCTCGCCATGGCGATCGGCCTTGGCTCGTTCGCCGGCTCGAGCGCCGGGCGGATGTTCACCCTCTGGCTCCTGCTTTTGTTCGCTGTCGCCGTGCGCGAGGTCGCGTGCGCGCTGGCTGCGGCGTGGTTCGGACTGGAGCTCGGCGGGATCCTGCTGTTGCCCACCGGAGGCCTGAGCACCTACGCCACGCGCGAAGCTACTGAGCGCGCCTCCGGGCCGGCGATCGAGCGGCGCATGGCCGTTGTCGGCCCGCTCGCCAACATCGGTTTCGGCCTTCTGCTCGCTGCTGTTGTGCTGGCTTCCACGCCCGGCATCAACCTCATCGAGAGGCCGTGGATCGCGCCCGCCCACCTGCTGCGCGCCATGGTATGGCTCAACCTTCTGCTCGGCGCAATCAATCTTCTGCCTGCCTTTCCGTTGGATGGAGGACGCGTCTTTCGCCGCGCTCACGCCGGCGGCGCGCAGGAAGTCGAAGACCGGCAACGGCCCGCCGCGCCGGGCGCCGCACCAGCCACCGGTTTGGGCGCGGGACTGGGCGCGGGCCTCCGGTGGGGACTGGGCGCGGGACTGGGCCAGTGGATCGCCATCGCCCTGGTCGTCACCGGGCTGCTGATGGGCAACCTCTGGCTCCTCATCATGGGTGCCTTCGTACTCGTCGCAGCCCACATGGAAGGCCCTAACCTGCTCTCCCAGGGCGACGCCGAAAGCGTGCTCATGCGCGACGTCATGCTCACCCAGTTCAGCACGCTCTCTGCATCCGACACGCTGGAGGACGCGCTACAGCGCGCCGTCCACTCCTTGCAGGACGTCTTTCCCGTGGTGCGCGGAGGCAACCTGGTCGGCGCCGTCTCCCGCCAGAACATCATGGAAGCGCTCGCCACCGGCGGCAACAGCTATGTGCAGGGCGTCATGACGCGCAGCTTCCAGACCGCGCTGCCCGGCGATTCCCTGGTCCATACGCTGGGCCGCATCACCGGCGGACAGGGCGCGCAACTCGTTCCCGTCATGCAGGGCGAGCGCATCGTCGGCATCGTCACCCCGCAGAACCTCTCCCAGTCCATGGGCCTGCTCAACCAAAGCCGCCGCATCCGCCGCCCCCAAGACTCCTAGAGCGTGTTTCGTCAATTGGTACAGCCTCAGATCAGCCACTTCCGGTTGAGGCGGGGTAGAGGCAGCGACAGAAACCCAGGTCTCAGAAGCGAGACCTGGGGCACCCGAAATCCCATTCATCGCGATAAGGCCGCGATGAATGGGGCACCCGGCATAGAATAGGTTGCGTGAACCATTCCTTCGAGATCGGCGGTGTTCCGGTTGGGCGCGGCAGGCTGTTCCTGATCGCCGGGCCGTGCGTGATTGAGTCGGAGACACACGCGCGGATGCTGGCCGACGCGATCCAGCGCACGGCGGCGGACCTGGGTATTCCGTACATCTACAAGGCCAGCTACGACAAGGCGAACCGCACCAGCATCCGCAGCTTTCGCGGGCCGGGGCTGGTGGAGGGGGCGCGGATCCTGCGGGCGATTGCGCAGAGCAACGGGCTGCCGGTGCTGACGGACGTGCATACGCCGGAGGACTGCCTGCGGCTGTCGAAGGCGCTGGGTGACGTGGAGGCGGTGCTGCAGATTCCGGCGTTCCTGTGCCGGCAGACGGACCTGCTGATTGCGGCGGCGCACACGGGGCGGGCGATCAACGTGAAGAAGGGGCAGTTTGTTGCTCCGCTGGACATGCAGCACGCGGTGCTGAAGGTGCGCGACTCGGCGGTTGCGGGCAAGCCGGCGCGGGTGATGCTGACCGAGCGCGGGGCCAGCTTCGGCTACAACAACCTGGTGGTGGACATGCGCTCGCTGCCGACGATGCGGCGGTTTGCGCCGGTGGTCTTCGACGCGACGCACTCGGTGCAGACTCCGTCGGCGGCCAATGGCGTGAGCGGCGGGCAGCCGGAGTTCATTCCCGTGCTGGCGCGCGCGGCGGTGGCGGCGGGAGTGGATGGGGTCTTCCTGGAGGTGCATGAGGACCCGGCGCAGGCCAAGTCGGACGGGGCGAATGCGCTGCGGCTGGACAAGCTGAAGGGAGTGCTGGAAGAGCTGCTGGCGGTGCATGCGGCGGTGACGGCGAAATAAACCGGCCTGCGCGGGGTCGGCCGGAGGGGTAATGCTTTCGCAGCTCTGAATCAGTGCATCTACGCGCCCTGGATTCCCTCAGGGGCTAAAGTCCTGTCGATTTTGCGGTGCTTGCGGCGGGACTGAAGTCCCGCCCTTTCAAAACATGGATACATGCAGAGATTGCTGACCCGGTGACCGCTATTGGTTGAAGTTGTCTTCTTCGTCTTCCTGGAGGCCGTATCGGCGGAGGAGGTTGGGAAGGTTCTGGGAGAAGGCGGAGCGGGGCATGACGGTGTCGCATCCGGCCTCGATGGCCTTGACGCGCAGCTCGTTCTGCAGGTGGGAGAGGAAGCCGACGATGGAGGTGCTCTTCTTGAGCTTTGCCTTGAGCTTGGGGATGAGCGTGAGGGGCTTGGCGTTGGCGTTGTTGAGGTCGAAGACGATGAGGCCCGGGCGGTCGGCCTCCTCGCCGTCCATAAGCTCGGCGAGGACCTCCGGGTCGTTCTTGATGAAGGCGACCTTGACGCCGAGCTTGCGCGCGGTTTCGGTGATCTTGGCGTTGAAGAAGAGGTCTTCGATGAAGAAGAAGATGCGGGTGGGTGCGTCCTCGGGGATGGGGATGGGGCGGCCAATGGAGTAGTCGATGGGCTGGGAGTCGCTGACATAGCGGCTGCCGCCGCCCCTGGGGAGGTAGTTGCCCTGGGTGTCGATGGTGGAGGCGGGCGCGTCGGCGAAGTTGCCGTTGACGGCGCGATAGCTGTGGTCCATGGGGCCGACGAAGCTGCGCGGGCCGCGCTGCTGCTTGCCCTTGCGCTTGAAGCTGCCTCCGTTGCCGGGCTGATGCGTGTTACCGTCGCGGTAGCCCGCGCCATTGCCGTTGCCGGGGCTGGCCTGGTTGCCGAGGTTGTCCTGGGAACGCTGACGGTCGCGGTCGCGAAACTTCTTTTTCCATCGTTTGGTGGATGGGCCTGAGCCTGGCTGCTGCGCGGCTCCGGCCTGGAAGTTCTGCTGCGGCTGTCCGCCGGAGGCCAGGACCTGCTCGCCCGCCTGGATGTCTCCGACAAACTGGCCGGGGCCGTTCTGCCGTCCCTGCTGGAGGGCGTCGGGCGACTTGTTCTTGCGCTTGCGGCGGCGGCGGCGGCTGCTCTTGGACTGCCCCATGCCGTGCTGGACGTTGTGCGCGGAGTCCTGCGGCTGGCCGTTCTGGTCCATGCGCGGCTGGCTGTACTGGTCCGGCTGGCCGTTCTGGTCCATCTGGCCATCCATCTGGGCGGTTGGCGAGGGCGGACCCTGCTGCATCTGCACCTCAGGTGCGTTCTGCTCTGAACTCATGTTTCCACTTCCTATTGCGGGTTGGCGATTCGCGTTTCTTCCCCACGACTGCATGGCTGTTCAACCCCCGCGGAGAACGCGGAGGCGGAAGCAAACCGGGATTGCAGCGTTTGTGGAAACGGTATCAAGTTGTACTCGAACTACATGGAACTGCATCAATCAGCCGCGAGCAGCATTCTGGGTGCGGATGCAAACTGCCGCTGCGCGCCACCGGGACTGCCAAAGCCGCCTGCACTGCCAAAGCCACCGGGAACCATCAAAGGCCCGGGAGTGCAAAGAGAACCGGGAATTTTCAAAAGCCCGGGAGAGCAAAGAGCATCCGGGAATTGCCAAAAGCCACCTGAAATTGCCAAAGTGCGATTGCCAACGATGGCAGATCCCACACCCTTGCCGTGAAATGCAACTCAACTTCGATCGGGCTCAATTGTCGCGAAGATCGTGTACAACTGTCGCGACGATCGGGCCCATCCGTCGCGATTCAATCTCCCGGCTCAAACGACCCATGCATCGAACCCAGTTGAATCCGCCGGCTCCATGAGATCCGCCGGAATCCGCGGATTCCTGTGTATCTTGCCGCCTTCGGAAAAACCAGCGGTCATACAACGTCCGGCACCCACAGCCGGTCCACAAGTCATTTTCGATCATACGCTCAAAGGCAAAGCGTAGCAAGAGAAAGATTTCAAGGGCGGTTGGGAGTGAATGGGCAGCATGCTCCGCAGTCTCATGCCGGCGGCGCCTTAAAGTGCGGGGAACCGTGCTTAACGTGCCTCGGGCCGCACCCTGGGGAGGGAACGGCCCGAAGCAGAATGGCCTGTCAAAGGCCTCCTAAAGTGGCTTCCTAGCGGAAGCAGGAACTGAAACCCGGGGATTGCATCTACAGTGGGTGCACTTCTTCCCGGCTTGTTGCGAATGAAGAACGAGCAATTGGAATGCCAAAGGAACCAATGCTGACTTGCCCGAAATCCGGCCATCCTGCGCCCACTCGCGTGGGATAGTTCCCCAAAAATAAGAGAGAGCGTCTGGCAAGCTCCACAATTCAGAAGATGGAGGTTTGACCCCCGCGAGAATCGAGCCATATAATGAGGGCTGTTCTGGCAGCCCTCTCGCTTCCGCCAATCCTCATGGACTGAAAGTGGTTAATGGAGATCAAGGCGGTAAAGCGCGGTGAGTGCCCTTCTCGATTGGGCACACCCGGCGATCCGGCGGGCGGATGCAGGGCAACTGACCGGGAAGGCGCGTGAGCGCATCTCCGGCGGCAGATGGACCAGGAAAACTTCCAAGGAGCTCTAGACCGCATGAAACCCAAGTTTGCTCTCCTCGCCGCGCTGGTCGCGGGACTTCTCCCAGTGGCCGCGGTAGCACAGGCGGCGCCTGCCGCAGCTCAACCCGCTGCACCAGCCGCGACCTCCGCCCCGGCCGCACCTGCCCCAGCCGCCGCACCGGCCGCAGCGCCGGCGCCGCAGACTCCCGTTTTTGTTCCTCCGTCGGCGTTTCCCGCCCGGATCGCCATCATCACGTTCGAGTACGCCGTCGCCAACACCAACGAAGGCCAGCGCGCGGTGGAGGACCTGAGGAAGAAGTACCAGCCGCAGCAGACCCAGCTACAGAACCTGGCAGCCGAGATCGATTCGTTGAAGAAACAGTTGCAGGCCGCACCGGCCACACTTTCGGACGAAGAGCGCGCCGCGCGGCTGAAGACCATCGACACCAAGGACAAGCAGTATCAGCGCGACTCCGAGGACTTTTCGACCTCATCGCAGGCCGACCTTCAAGAGGCGCTGGGGAAGGTGGCGCAGAAGGTCGATGTGGTGATGCGAAAGTATGTGAGCGATAACGGCTACACGCTGCTGCTGAATGCGGGCGACCAGTCGAGCCCGGTGATGTGGGCGGCGACAGAGCCAAATGCCGATATAACCATGGCTGTCATCGAGGCGTACAACGCCGCGTCCAAGGTTGCGCCGCTGCCTCCCGCAGCACCAGCCGCAGCAGCCCGCCCGAAGCCGGCATCCACAACGCCGCGCACAACACCAGCGAAGCCCGCAGCGAAATAACTCACGTACGCGAACTCAGTCAAAGGGGGGCCTTCGGGCCTCCCTTTTGTATTGCCGCACGAGGGATTCCGCCACTTCCCGGACCTCGGATTCCTTGTGGATAAATTGTGGATTCACGAGCGCGGGAGATTCACAATCCGTCCAAATGACTGCGGCGAGCGCCGACGCATCTGCTGCCTCAGGATTCCAAGTTGCATGGTTTCATGCGCTTGAGGTCAGATTCCGGCAGTTGAGGGAAGTTGCTGCAAGCGCGTTGCAAACTCCGCAGAGAAACGGCGATCCACAGAGACAAGAAGGGCCGGGGGGAGGCTCAAAGCCGGCGGGATGGCGTGAATCAGGGATTACGCCGCATTCACGATTCCCTCGGGGGCTAAAGCCCCATGGATATTGCGGCAGGTACGGCGGGACTGAAGTCCCGCCCTTTCAAAAGCCTTCTCTTTATCAGATGTCCCCTCAGGTGCGGCGAAGGGGAAGGCTGCTCCGCTACTCTTCGCCGACCTTGAGGACAGCGAGGAAGGCCTCCTGGGGAATGTCCACCTTGCCGATGCGCTTCATGCGCTTCTTGCCTTCCTTCTGCTTCTCCAGGAGCTTGCGCTTGCGGCTGATGTCTCCGCCGTAGCACTTGGCGATGACGTTCTTGCGCAGGGCGGAGACGGTCTCGCGCGCGATGACTTTGACGCCGATGGCGGCCTGGATGGCGACCTCGAACATCTGGCGGGGGATGAGCTGGCGCATCTTGTGGACCAGGGCGCGACCGCGGTCGTAGGCGAAGTCGCGGTGGACGATGATGGAGAGCGCGTCGACCGGATCGCCGCCGATGAGGATGTCGAGCTTGACCATGGGCGAGATCCAACTGCCGGAGAGCGTGTAGTCGAGCGAGGCATATCCGCGGGAGACGGTCTTGAGGCGGTCGTAAAAGTCGAGGACGATCTCGTTGAGCGGAAGCTCGTAGGTGATCATGACGCGGGTGGAGGTGACGTACTCGAGGTTCTTCTGGCGGCCGCGCTTCTCCTCGACCAGCTTGAGGATTCCGCCGACGTACTCCTCGTTAGTGAGGATGCGTGCGGTGATGACGGGCTCGGCGATGGAGACGATCTCGGAGGGTTCCGGCCAGCGCGATGGGTTGTCCACCTCGACGACCCTGCCGTCGGTGAGGGTGATCTGGTAGCGCACGCCCGGCGCGGTGATGATGAGGTCGAGGTCGTATTCGCGCTCCAGGCGCTCCTGGATGATTTCGAGGTGGAGCAGGCCGAGGAAGCCGCAGCGGAATCCGAAGCCGAGGGCGACCGAGGACTCGGGCTCGAAGGTGAAGCTGGCGTCGTTGAGGCGGAGCTTCTCGAGGGCGTCGCGCAGCAATCCGTGGGCGTGCGAGTCGACGGTGTAGAGGCCGGCGAAGACCATGCTCTTGATGTCTTCGAATCCGGGGAGGGCCTGGGCGCAGGGGCGCGCGACTTCGGTGATGGTGTCGCCGACTTTGGTGTCTGCGACGTTTTTGATGGTGGCGACGAAGAAGCCGACCTCGCCGGCGGAGAGCTCGGCGAGCGCGACGGGCTTGGGCGTCATGACGCCCATGCTCTCCACGTCGAACTGTTTGCCGTTGGAGACGATCTTGATCTTCATGCCCTGACGCAGGCGGCCGTTGATGATGCGGGCGAGAACGACGACTCCACGGTAGGAATCGAACCAGGAGTCGAAGATGAGGGCCTGGAGCGGCGCGTCGGCGTCTCCGTGCGGCGGAGGAAGGCGATGCACGACGGCTTCGAGGATGCCTGCGACGCCCTCGCCGGTCTTGGCGGAGACGGCGAGCGCATCGTCGGCGGGAAGGCCGACGGCTTTTTCGATCATCTCGCGGGTGCGTTCAATGTCGGCGCTGGGCAAGTCGATCTTGTTGATGACGGGGATGACTTCGAGGCCGTGGTTGATGGCGAGATAGGCGTTGGCCAGGGTCTGCGCCTCGACGCCCTGGGAGGCGTCGACGACGAGGAGTGCGCCCTCGCAGGAGGCCAGCGAGCGCGAGACCTCGTAGCTGAAGTCGACGTGGCCGGGTGTGTCGATGAGGTTGAGCTGATAGGTCTCGCCGTCCTGCGCCTGATACATCATGCGCACGGTGTGGGCCTTGATGGTGATGCCGCGCTCGCGTTCGAGGTCCATGGCGTCGAGCACCTGGGCCTGCATCTCGCGCGCGGTGAGCGAGCCGGTAAGCTCCAGCAGACGGTCGGAGAGCGTGGACTTTCCGTGGTCGATGTGCGCGATGATGGCGAAGTTGCGGATGTGGTTCGGGTCCATGCGGGGTGCGAACGGCCTCAATCTTCGATGCTATCATCGCGCAGCGGGCACACATGGCAGTGCGCAGCGGACGCGCAGGGCATCCGCGCAGCCCATCGCGAAGCGGAACGGGGCTGCGCATTGCCGAGGTGCGTGGCTGCAAATCGATATGATGCGGAGTGCGTACCGAAGTGTTCCGCAAACGTCTTACAATGAGCAATGCGTTTGCATCGGGCAGAGCATCTGCGGGCGCAGGGACGGGACCAGATTCTTGATCGATACGACGAGCGGGTGCGGATGGTGAGCGGGGTGCGGCGGTGGGCGGTGGCGACTGCGTGCGTGCCGCTGATGCTGCTGGCGGGCTGTCCGCAGCGGCAGGCGGGCAAGCCGGGCGGGGTTGCGGCGAATGCAACCGCGCCAGCGATCGCCGCGCCGGCGCCGGTGGCCGCTTCTGCTCCGGCGGTGACGCAGGCGCAGGCCAACGAGCTTGCTACGAGAGCGCAGCGGGTGCAGCAACTGATCCAGCAGGCCGAGGGGGACTATCGCAGCGGCGTGGCGAACTATCGCGGCGGGAAGCTGGAGGCCGCGCGTGCCGACTTCGACATGGCGGTCGATCTGATGCTGACCAGCGAGATGGATGTGAAGAACGATCCGCAGCTCTCGGACGAGTTCGAGCACCTGCTGGATGCGATCAACTCGCTGGAGATGTCGGCGCTGAAAGAGGGCACGGGGTTCAGCGCGCCAATCGAGGCGGCGCCGCTGGATGCCGCCGACGAGGTGACCTTTCCGGCCAACGCGGAGCTGACGGCGAAGGTGGAGGAGGAGCTTAAGACGACGCAGTCGGACTTTCCGCTGGTGGTGAACGACTATGTGGCGGGGTTCATCAACTACTTCTCGAACTCGCCGGCGGGCCACGCGCATCTGCTGCGCTCGCTGGAACGCGCGGGCAAATACAAGGAGATGATCTCGCAGGACCTGCGGGACGAGGGGGTTCCGCAGGACCTGATCTACCTCGCGGTGGCGGAGTCGGGCTTCCAGCCGCAGGCGCTGAATGCGCACTCGGGCGCGGGAGGCATGTGGCAGTTCATGCCGTTCCAGGGGGTGTACGGGCTTACGCGCAATGCGTATTTCGATGAGCGATTCGATCCGGAGAAGTCGTCGAAGGCATATGCGCGCTATATGAAGTATCTGTACGACCAGTTCGGGGACTGGTACCTGGCGATGGCGGCGTACAACTGGGGCCCGGGCAACGTGCAGCGGTCTGTGATGCGGACGGGCTATGCGGACTTCTGGGAACTGTACCGGCGCAACGTGCTGCCCAAGGACACCAAGAACTATGTGCCCGGAATCATCGCGGCGATCATCATGGCGAAGAACCCGCAGCAGTACGGGCTGGAAGGCATAGTGCCGGATGCGCCGGTCGTCTCGGACACGGTGACGGTGGACTACGCGGTCGATCTGCGGCTGGTGGCGGACGTGACCGGCGCCTCGCTGCCGGAGATCGTCGATTTAAACCCCAGCCTTCTGCGCATGAGCACGCCGGGCGAGATGGACTTCGACCTGCATCTTCCCGCGGGGACGCAGGATGTCTATCTGAAACGCATTGCGAAGATTCCCGAGGAGAAGCGCGGCAGTTGGCGCTTTCACGTTGTGCTCGCCGGCGAGTCGCTGGACAGCATTGCGAACAGCCTTCATGGGCGGCCCTCGGAGATTGCCTCGGCCAATGGCCTGGATGCAAACGCGCCGATCGAGGCGGGCGATGAACTGGCGGTTCCGGTGGCGGCTGTCGCCGTGGCGCTGCGTACGCTGCACTACATCACGCGCGCGGGCGACACGCTGGTGACAGTGGCGGACCGGTTCAACGTGTCGGTGGAAGACCTGCGGCGCTGGAACCATCTCTCGTCGAGCAGGATCGGGCCGCACCGCACACTGGCCGTCAGTGAGCCGGTGCATCTGGCCCCGGCAACCCATGTGCGCGCGAGGAGAGCGAACAGCAGGACGAAGACACATGCGGGAGCTAGCGTGAAAGCTGGAGCAAGCGCAACAACGCAGAGTGCAGCGGGCGCTTCAAAGTCTTCCGCGAAGAGACCTTTGCAGAGCGCAACAAAGAAAAAACCCGTTGCGGCGAAGAAGCATGCCGCTCCGAAATGAAAACGGAAGGCTGCTGCATTGGCTACCTGGATAAAAAGAGTGCTTGCAATTGCTGGCGCACAGACGCATTCTGTTGCTAGAATCCGAGGCATGGCGCAATTGCATTTTTTGTTGCAGCGCCATTGCAGTCCAGGATGCGGTGCGGCGTTGCGGTGCGAGTTCGATAAACGGATTGTGTAAACAGCGCGAGGATGCGACGATGAAGCTCAAAGAGCATGGTGGATTCGACGGACCGGATGAGAAGATCAGGACCTATGCGGCTGCGGAGTATAGGGACGACGAGGCCGGCGGGAATGGATACGAAGGCAACGATCTCTTCGACGATGACGAGGAAGAGGAGGAGGTCGTGGTGACCCTGCCCCTGGAGGACGTTGAAGGTCTCGCACTGCTGGAGGAGATTGCCGGCGAACTGTCGGAAGCTGGGCCGCCTGCTAAAGAGGCAGCCCGCGAAGCGGCGCCTCCACCGCCGGTTGCGGTTCCTGCTGCTGCGATTGCGACAGCGAAGACAGCAGAGATTGCGAAGGAGGCTGCTGCCAAGGAGGCTGCTGCGAAGAAGGCCGCCGCGGAGAAAGCTGCCGCGAAGAAGGCCGCCGCGGAGAAAGCTGCCGCGAAGAAGGCCGCCGCCAAGAAGGCCGCTGCCAAGAAGGCCGTTGCGAAGAAGGCCGCTGCCAAGAAGGCCGTTGCGAAGAAGGCTGCTGCCAAGAAGGCTGCTGCCAAGAAGGCTGCCGCCAAGAAGGCTGCTGCCAAGAAGAAGGTTGCGAAGAAGGCGCCGGCAAAGAAGGTGGCGGCGAAGAAGAAGAAGGTCGTGGCGAAGAAGCAGGCCACCAAGAAGGGCGCAAAGAAGACGACATTAAGATCTGCCGCGAAAAAAGTGAGTGCTCCGCGCGGCGGTAAGGCCGCTTTGAAAAAAGCGGCCGGCAACAAGGGCACTTCAAGAAACAAAAAACCAACAACGAGAGGTATTACCTTGGCAACTAAGAAAGCAGCGAAGAAGGTTGTAAAGAAGGCCGCAAAGAAGCCAGCCGCGAAGAAAAAGGCCGTAAAGAAGGTTGCAAAGAAGAAGTAGTCAACAAGCAGTTCTAACCAGGCAAGCAAAAGGGCCCGGACTCCTCTCGAGAGGTCCGGGCCTTTTTGCGTCTGCTTGCGGGCTCACTTCTTTTGGGCGGCGATCTCGGCGAGGACATCATCGCTGTGGGTGTTGGGGTTGACGCCGGTCCAAACCTTGACGATCAGGCCTGCGGGCGAGATGAGGAAGGTATCGCGCTGGGCGAACTTGTTGTCGCCGCGCGCGGTCATGGGTACTCCGTAGGCGTCGATGACCTTGTGGTCGGGGTCGGCGAGCAGCTTGAAGGTGAGCGAGTCCCTGGTGCAGAAGGTCTTGTGGCTCTCGACGGTATCGAGCGAGACGCCGAGGACGACGGCGTTGAGTGCGTCGTACTTGGGCAGGTCGCGCTGGAAGTTGTGGGCCTCGATGGTGCAGCCGGTGGTCATGTCCTTGGGGTAGAAGTAGAGGACGATCCACTTGCCCTTGAACTGGGAGAGCGAAACCTGCGCGTCCTCCTGCGAGGGAAGGCTGAAATCGGGAGCGGTGGCGCCGGGCTGGAGCGGGTCGGCGGCGCGGGCCTTCAGGGTGAAGCCGCACGCGACGATTACGATGAGGGCGGTGATCCAAACACTGGTGCGAAGCATTGTCTTCTCCTTGGCGGATGTTTGCGGCCGGTCGATTTCGATGGATGGCGAAGCGGAGGTGGGCCCGTGCAGCCGCATCGCTTACGGAGATTGGATGCTGCGGCGGTGGAGGGGGATTGTCTTTCTTACTCCACGGCGAGCGCGCTTACTCTGCGATGAGCGCGATGCCGGTGCGGTCGGCGGCGGCGACGATGGCAGCGGCGTCGAAGAGCAGCGTACGGCCGGCATCGACGGCGAGGCATGTGGCGCCGGCGCGGGCCATGGCTTCGATGGTGGCGAGGCCGATGACGGGGACGTCGAAGCGCATGTCCTGGGCGGGCTTGGCGACCTTGACGACAGTCAGCGCACGGCTGAGCGTGGAGGCCGCGTCGTCGAGACGACGCATCAGGGAGCCTGCGCGTTCGATGGCGGCGTCAGTGCCTTCCATGGCTTCGACGGCAACGCAAGCCTGGGCAGCGATGACGACGGTCTGGCCGAGGTCGAAGGCGGCGAGGCCGCGAGCGACGGTGCGTCCGTAGGCGATGTCCTTGCGCTCGTCGTCGGAGGGGGCGCGCTGGGTGAGGACGCCGGGCTTGACGAGCAGCGGTTCGAGGTACTGCGTCGAGGAGACCAGCTCGATGCCCTCGTCGGCGAGCACTTTTGCGACTGCGCCGAGAAGCATGTCGGTGGAGCGCGTGCGCAGGTTGAGGAGCAGCTTGGCGAGACGCCAGTCGGGACGGATGCTGGAGAAGATCTGGGTGTGCCTGACCTGGCCGGCCATGACGGCGCGGGTGACACCGGTTGTTTTGAACGTCTCGATGAGTAGGGAGAGCTCGCCGAGCGAGAGCCAGTGAACGCGGATGGCGGGATCGGCGGCGGCGCGGGCGTCGATCTCGGGATCGGTCTCTTCGCGGATGGCTGCGACAACGACCGAGAGGCCGTGGGCGCGCGCGGCGTCGAGCAGGACGAACGGGAAGCGCCCGTTGCCGGCGATGAGTCCGAGGATGGAATCACTCGCGTTCATCCGGATTCCATGCTCCTTCTTCCCGTTGGGAACAATGACCAAACAATGCCATTATGAGCGCACCACCGCGCAGAGGGAAGGCCTGCATGGGGTGTGGGCCTCCTAGCTACTTGCTGTTGAAGGCATCGGCGAGGCGGTTGAGGGCGGCGGCGGAGGCGGTGCCGCTGATGAGGATGATGCGGTAGTGGAAGGTTGCGGAGGCGCCCTTGTCGAGGGTGAAGTTGAGGGCTGGAGTCTTTGGGTCGAAGCCGTGCGCACCGAGAGGATTGACGGCGAAGAGGCCGTAGTCGCGGGCGTGCCAGTAGGTTGGGTAGTTGGGGTTACTGGGGTGGTCGAAGACAGCGATGGTCTCGGCCTTGCCGTCGGGGGTGGTGGCGGAGAGCTCGCACCAGCGGGCGCGCGTTCCCCAGGCGGCGTCGCCGACCTTGCCTTCGCTGGTGCGGTAGACGCCGGTAGCGCCGGCGGTGGGAGCAACGACGGGGGTTGCGATGCCGTTGGCGTCGCGGAGGACTTCGGGCTTTGCGGTGGCGGATTCGAGGAAGTGGGCGACGCGGATGCCGAGCAGGCCGTCCTTATCGTCGTGGAAGACGACCTGGGTGAGGGCCTTGAGGGTGACGGTCATGTCGATGGCTCGGGCGGGCTTGCCGTTGATGGTGAGCTTGGAGAAGACGTAGCGCGTGGTCTGGTGGAGGACGGGTCCCGCCATATTGCTTTGGACGGATGGATAGTCGGTAGCAGGATACCAGGTGGATTCGGTGATGAGTTTGCCAGAGTCCTTACCGCTTTTGGCGGAGACGATACGGTCATGGAGGATATATCCGTATTTGGGTAGGTTCTCAGACTTGATGGCGTCGGAGTTGTTCCAGAAGTCGAAGCCGTTGACGTTGGAGTAGTTGAACCAGAGGCCGGCGTGGTGGGGATGGTCTGTGCGTTCGCCGGGCAGGGGCGGATTGCCGCGGGTGAGCGTGGCGCCGTCCGGAGCAAGGAGCGGGTAGAGGATGGGCTTGCGCTGGTTGGTTTGCCAGAGATAGGAGGTGAAGGGCGCGCCGTCGATGGCGATGTCGACACGATGGGCTGCGGCGTTAACGGTGACGGCGACGCCTTTTGCTGGTGGGGCGGCGTGGAGCATGGGGGTGAGGGTGAGGAGAACGAGCAGGAGCAAAGACAAATACAGGGATCCTTCGACTCGCTGCTTCACCCCAGCGAGCAAGCTCGCCGGGGACCCCGACTGCGCTCGCACAGGATGACGGCGTGGGGAGGGGTTAGGCGTGGACATAGGGTTTACCTCCGACCATGACCTGCTGGGTTTTGTCGTCGAAGGTGACCTTCTGGCCGGTCTGGATGGCGGCGACGTTCATGCAGAGGGCGATGGAGTGGGCATATCCGGCGCGGATGCTGGCGTTCGGTGTCTTGCGCGAGCGGACGCACTCCATCCAGTTGCGCATGTTGGCGTTGGTCTGAGGGTCGCCGCGTCCGCCGCTGGAGGTGTCGGCGTCGTTGGAGACTTTTTCGACGTTCTCCATCAACGAGAAGCTGGGGAGCTGGTTGGCGGGCAGCTTCATGGCGGCGGCCTCGCGGGCGCTGAGGCCGCCGGTGGGGGTGACGGTCTGGCGGTCCATGTCGATCATGCCGCCGTTGGAGTAGTAGAGCTCCTTGGTGCCGCCGGCGGAGTTGGTGAAGCGCGAGGTGTACTGCACCTGGAATCCCTTGGTGAGGTCGTCGAGCGGGCCGTAGTCAAAGACCGCGGTCATGGTGTCCCAGTTGGAGCGGCCGTCCTTCCAGAGGTAGATGCCGCCGTTGGCGACGACCGAGCGCGGATGGGGCAGGCCGGTGAACCAGTGGACGGTGTCGATCTGGTGGACGAGCCACTGGTCGGGAATGCCGGAGGAGTAGGGCCAGAAGAGGCGGAACTCAAGATACTTGCGCGCGTCGAATTTGTCCTTGA